>CXWK01000319.1_pt2 | contig 122762 bp, 118 predicted proteins | sample 590851 | NCBI WGS metagenome assembly CXWK01 (sample SAMEA3498364, study PRJEB10139) | wastewater metagenome | biome: wastewater treatment plant; material: activated sludge | place: Denmark | collected 2014-08-01
GGTCGTATTAAGAGTGTGTGAGGTTGCTGGTAACCACGCGCCGAGTTAACGGGTGCGGTCCACCGTGCCGACGCCGCCGGGGTTGATGATCTCAAAGACACCGATCTCGGTGGCGCCATCATTCGCGAAACACGAGATGATTATCTTCGCCGGAATCTGCTGCGAGGCAGCTTCGGCCGGACTCTTGGGCGTCTCTCCATTGAGATCGTCATTACGGACGAAGCCCAGCGTTCCATCGGCACAAATTGCCTCGGTCAAGTCAGGCACTGTTTCGTCGGTGCGATTGTCGGTCAACTCTGTGCAGCCCGCTGCAATTAGGGCGGCGGCAACGCACCACGCAGGAACCGCGATTCGCATAGCAGCGAACTTACTTCCAATAAATAGCGGCGTGAAACAGCGCGGGATCGTTGTCTTCCTCGGATGCGATTGAGGGTCGTATTAAGAGTGCATGAGGTTCCTGGTAGCGGTGTGAGGGACTAGCGACTCGCCGAAGCGTGCGACGCCCACCGGGTACGCTTCGCTCATGGTTCGTACGCTTGATCTTTCGCCATGGGCGGGTCGTTGGGTCGCAGTCGACGCGGCGAATGAGGTGCGCTGTGATGCACCATCGTTGGCTCAGCTCCTTGATCTCCTCATTCTCGCTGACGTCGGCGACGTCGAAGTGATGCGTGCCCCGGCACCGGATGAGCCGGTGGTCTACGGGCTTGGCTGACGCCTGGCGGTACGGGTACACAGATTTCGGGGAAGGTCACGGTCGAAGCCCACAGCCCGTGCTGCGGGCCGTGATTGGCGTCGCTGCACCCGGCGCACCGAGCCGCTTCGCATCAAGTAGGTGTTAACTAGCGGGGCGAACCGGCTGGTTCACGCACTGGGCTGAACGTCGACGACCTTGCGGCCCTTGCGCTCGCCGAACTGCACTGTGCCCTCGGCCAGCGAGAACAGCGTGTCGTCGCCACCGATGCCGACGTTGTTGCCGGGGTGGAAGCGAGTGCCGCGCTGGCGCACGATGATCGTGCCCGCGTTCACCTTGCTGCCGCCGAACACCTTCACGCCGAGGCGCTGTGCGTTGGAATCGCGACCGTTGCGGGTTGACCCGCCGCCTTTTGTCTTCGACATGGTCAGTCCTTCTTGCTGGAGCCCGAAGGCACTTTGATCGAGGTGATCTCGATGACGTGGTACTTCTGACGGTGCCCGTAGCGGCGTCGCTGGTTGGTGCGGCGCTTGTAGGTGAAACCGTCGATCTTGGGGCCGCTTGCCCAGCCGACGACCTTGGCCGTGACCGCCGCACCCTTCAGCTGGTCGGGCGTCGCCAGCACGGTGTCGCCGTCGACGACCATGACAGGTGTCAGCGAAACGCTGGCGCCCTGCTCGGCGTCGAGCAACTCGACATGGATTTGCTGACCTTCAGCGACGCGGGATTGCTTCCCGCCAGATGCGATGACTGCGTACATAGCCATGCGATCCTATCGGCCAGGTCTGGCTAGGCCAACGGCGACCTAGCTCAAAAGGTCGTGGTCGATGACCACGCCCCGGCCCAGGCAGTTCGGGCAAATGTCGGCGAAGCTGACCAGCAGGCCCTCCCCGATGCGCTTGCGGGTCATCTCCAGCAACCCCAGCTCGCCGATCTCAAAGACCTGCGTGCGGGTCTTGTCGCGGGCTAGGGCGGATCTGAACGCATCGACCACCTGCCGTCGGTTGTCGCGGATCTCCATATCGATGAAGTCGATGACGACGATGCCGCCGATGTCGCGCAGTCGCAGCTGCTTCGCCACTTCCTCGGCGGCTTCGAGGTTGTTGCGGAAGACGGTTTCTTCCAGATTCGAGGTGCCGACGTTCTTGCCGGTGTTGACATCGATCACGGTGAGAGCCTCGGTGTGCTCGATGATCAACGAGCCGCCACTGGGCAGCCACACCTTGCGATCAAGCGCCTTGTGGAGCTGTTCGTGAATGTGAAAGCGCTCGAAGAGGGGAAGACCGTCGTCCTCTTCGTCGTAGAACTCGACTCGGTCGGCGAGTTCTGGGTTGAAGGCGTTGATGTAGTCGTGCACGTCGTCGAACAGGCGTTGATCGTCGATCACGACACCGCGATAGTCGGCGTTGAACTCCTCGCGGATGACGCGAACTGCAAGTTCGGGCTCGCGGTAGAGCAGCGTCGGGCCCTGTGCCTTCTTAGCCTTTGCCTCGATCGCACTCCACTGATCGAGCAGGCGCCCCATGTCGGCGCGTAGTTCATGCTCCGTGGCGTGCTCGGCAGCGGTGCGCACAATGAGGCCATGTTCTTCCGGCTTCAACCGGTCGAGAATGTTGCGCAAGCGCTTGCGCACGTCGTCGGGAAGCCGCTTAGAAATACCGTAAGTGTTCGAGTTCGGAATCAACACCACGAAACGACCGGGCATCGAGACCTCTTGGGTCAGCCGAGCGCCCTTCGCTCCGATCGGGTTCTTAGTGACCTGACAAACGATCAGTTGCTTTGAGCGCAACATTTGTTCGATGCGCGGGTGCGAAGACTTCTCGACGATGTCTTCGGTGTCGTACTGCACATCGCCGCGATACAGCACGGCATTCTTCGGAGTGCCGATGTCGACGAACGCAGCCTCCATGCCCGGCAAAATGTTCTGCACCTTGCCCACGTAAATGTTGCCGTGGATTTGGCTGACATCGTCGGCTGGCCGACTCACGTAGTGCTCGATCAGCGTGCGACCCTCGAGAACTGCGACTTGCGTGAGAGTCGGGCGCACCTGCACACACATGAGATAGCGCCCCACGGGGCGACCATTGCGCTCTCTTCCCCGGCGACGCTCTAACACGTCGGCATCGAGTTCTGTCAGCGCGACTTCATTGCGCGGCGCAGCCGGGCCCCCGCCGCTCCCGCGGCCTTTGCCGCCGCGGCGGCGCTTCTTTTTCGGACCGTCGCCAGCCTCTGGGCGTCGCTGAGCGCCGGCGCGTTGCCCGGCGCCAGGCAGTTGCACCGCCGAGGAACTCGGCGCTGCCGGCCGCGTGTCACCGATCTGCGGTTTACGCACCAGTGCCTTCTCGGCTGCACCCGCCGAGGCGCGATTCTCGCGAATGCGATCGGGGAGTTCGGGCCTGTCGTCTTGCGTTTCCGCGTTGACAACGTCGTCGTCGTCCACGTCAAGACCCTCAGCCCGGTCGTCCTCGTCCAGGTCGTCGACGATGTCGTCGTCGTCGAGGTCGTCGTCGTCCACGTCGTCGTCGATGTCGTCGTCGAGTCCACCACTGGCGGCGCCAGTTCCTCCCCCGGCGCGAGCACCGGCCGCGCCGGCGGGCTTCTTGCGATTGCGCCCGCCACGGGACCCGCGGCGACGCTTGCGAACAACAGCGGGCGTCGCAGCGTCGCCAGAAGGGGTGGTGCCAGCGGCGCTGTCGCCGCCTGCTGATTCAGTCGACGAGAAGGCTTCTGCGGAAGCTTGCGGCGCGTCCAGCGAGGCGGCGGCCTCGACGTCGATGCCGATGTCGGGTTCTGGATTGTTCATTGGTGAGTTCCCTTCTCATGCGCGCTCCTCCAGCGGTGCGCGCGCTGCAACGCGATGCGCTGGGAGAAATCCCAGGCTCAATCGGTCGCATTCGAATCGTTCGACACGTCATGTCGCCCCAGCCTACCGCTAGCGGTAGCGGCGCATGTGGACGTTCTGAACCAGCCCAATCAAGGCAAAATAGGTCACGATTCCCGACCCGCCGTACGAGATGAAGGGCAGCGGTAGCCCGGTAATGGGCATGACGCCCATCGTCATCGCCACGTTCTGGAACACCTGCCACAGCAGGATCGTGAACACCCCGACGCAGATGTACGTGCCCAACAGGTCGCGCGATAGGTGGGCAATACGCCAGATTCGCAGCAGAACGATGGCGAAAAGACCGATGACGACGGCGCACCCGAGGAGCCCGAATTCCTCGCCCACCGCCGAAAATGGGAAGTCGGCCCACTGCACCGGAATATCGCTTCTCGCCGCTGTAATCGGACCTTGCAGCCATCCCTTGCCCGTCAGCCCGCCAGTCGCCAGCGCCCGGATCGCATTTCGTCCCTGGTACACAAAGTCGCTGAGCTTCGCATCCGTGCTGTCCTGATTGAAGAAGGCGGTAAAACGGGCCAGCTGATAGTCGTTGACCAAACCCGTAATCAGGGCCGCTCCCACCGTCGAGATCGAGAGAACCGAGATCAGCGCCATGTATCGAGCTTTTGCGCCGGCAATGAGCATGACTCCCAAGGTCATCGCCACCAGCACGGAAGTACCACCCAGGTCGGGCTGCAAAATGATCAGGACGATCGGAATCCCGACGATGAAGAGACCGACGATGAACCGATGGTAGGCAAGTTCCTCGCTGCGATCGTCGGCGAGGTAGCCAACAAGCGCGAGCAGCACCGTGAACTTCGCAAACTCCGCAGGCTGCACTTTGAACGCACCCAGGTCGAAGCTCAAAGCGGCGCCGCCGCTGACAGCGCCCACCAACAACACAAGAATCAACAACATCACGGTCACGCCGTACAAGAACCGCGCATGATCCTTCCACCACTCGTAATCGAAGCTCATCACGACAACGAGCGCGATGATCGCAACGATCAGAAACACCTCTTGACGAGTGACGAACTGAAATCCGTACGGAGCAGTCGCTCCGCGAGCGAACTTGCTTCGCGAGGCGGAATACACGATGGCCAGCCCGATCAGCGACAGCACACCGACCGCCAACATCAGCACCCAATCGATGTTCCGCGTGGGTGAACTGGGACTTGAACGGATGTTGCCAAGACCGGAATCCGGTCGGCGTTGCAGTAGGCCCGTCGGCACGTCAGTCTCTTCCGCCCGCGCTGCCGCCGAGACACTTAGTGTTTGCCAGGTCGCGCTGCGGCGCAGGCTCATTCGCGGTCGTGTCGAGCGGGTCGGAGAGTTGCACCGGATCGGTGTCGGCCAAGCCTGTCAGCGCGAGGTAGATGCACTTGACAACCGGGGCCGCCGCCTTCGAGCCGTAGCCGCTCTTCTCGAGGTAAGCCACGACGGTGTAGGGAACAGGGCTCGAGACATCGTCGAGGTTGTCCGGCAACCCGAAGGCGCCAAACACCGACGAGTCGTTCCATGGATACTTACCTGTGCCCTGGACCGTCCCCGTCTTGCCCGCGATCTGAACCGGGAAGTCCTTGAACAGGCGCTCGCCAGTGGTCTCGTGGTAGAAGTCGGAGGTCACTCCGGGTCCTCGGATCACGCGCGTCAAACCGGCAATGATCGGGTTGTAGATCCCTGCTGGCATCTCCAACGCGCTCACGGTGACAGATTGTTCGAAACTCTTCACAACTGTTCCCGCCACCAAGTTCGCCAATCCAGGAGCGCGGTCAGGTGTAAGCGGCGCGTAGATGTTCTTGATGATGCTCGGCTTCTTCAAGAAGCCGCCGTTGGCGAGGGTCGAGTAGGCGTTCGAAAGTTGCAGCGGCGTCGCCGCCATCAGGCCCTGACCGATCGAAACCTGCAGCATGTCACCAACGACCATCCGTGGCACCTCGCCTTTGGCGAGCACACCCCGATCGACAAGGTCGGCCTTGATCGCATCGTCGGGCACGCGTCCGTCCCACTCGAACGGAAGCTGAATGCCCGATTTGTTTCCGAACCCGAAACGTTCGAGGTTCGTTTTCAGCAGGTTCTCGTTGTCCTCGCTGTTTTCGGTCGCGATGTACATGGCTTCGCCGATGTTGTAGAAGAACGTGTCACTGGAGACCGCCAAGGCGTCCTCCACCGTCAGCGGGCCGTATTTGCTGGGCTTCAGCGACCGCTTGTTGGTCGCATTCTTGAACAAGCACCGCTGCACACCACCGTTGTGCTGGCACTTCTCTGGCGTCGGCCCGGCGATCGTTTGCACCAGGTACTCACCCTCGTCGACCCAGATGGACGACTCGTCGATGACACCGGCATGCAGCGCACTCCAAGAAATGAACGGCTTAATCGATGAACCAAGGTTGTAGTTGCCCTGCACCGCGCGATTGACGAGGATCGACTCGTCGCTGGAGATCGGTGTCACCCCGTCTTCCTCGAATGCTGGGAACAGTTCCGCATACTTCTCGCCGGTGATTCCGGCTTCCATCCAGCGGTTGTCGAATGTCGGGTAACTCGCCATTGCGATGATCTGGCCGGTCTCGTAGTTCTCCACGACAACCGCCCCGGCGGGCGCCTTGTGTTGCACCCATTCGGGAAACTCCAACCGTCCGCCCTCGGGAAGATCGATGCCATACACGCGCTTTGTGAAATTGGTCAAACGATCGCGGGGGTTGTGCGGTGCAGAGTCGGCGTTATAGATGTCCTCCGGCAGATCGCGGCGACGGCGAAGTTGGGTTTCGAGAGCTTGCTCTGCGTACAGCTGAACATCGAGATCGATCGTGAGCTGAACGTCGAACCCGGCGACTGGCTCAATGCGTTGGTCTTCGAGCTCGCGCACGATGGTGCCGGCCGCGTCGACTTCGTACACACGCTTACCCCAACGACCGTGCAATTCGCGTTCCATGCTCAGCTCGACACCGAACTGACCCACTCGCTCGTTTCGCTTGTAACCCTGATTGAGGTAGCTACTGAGCCGTTCTGCACTGATTGCGCCCATGAAACCGACGACGTGCGAAGCAGTCGGCGAATACGGGTACACACGCTTGTACTGCGCCGTCACGTCAATGCCTGGATAATCCTCGGCGCGCTCAAGCAAGAAGGCGACCACTTCTTCAGAGACGTCTTCCTTCAGCGGCAACGGCAGCAACGTGTCAAAGAGCTGGCCAGCGTTGGCCTTGTAGTACGGCTTGCTCTTGTCGGTGCAATCCTTCGGACTCGGGTAACACGGGTCGTAGCGGCGCATGAGGTCGTCGACTGGGGTCTCCAGTGGGCCGGAGAGCCGTTCGAACAGCTCACGCCGGGTCGTCAGGCGACGCACGACGGCCCAGTCGACGGTGACGGTGAGGATCTGTTGGTTGTCGGCGAGGACCCGGCCATCGGTGTCGAAGATCCGACCCCGCTCGGGCGGGATGTAGACGGTACGCAGTCTGGCGGAGGTGACCTTGGCCTCGTACTCGGCAGCACTGACGCCTTGCAGGAACCACAGCCGCGCGCCCAGCAAGCCGATCAGCACCAACGAAAAGGTGGCGAGAATCCCGAGGCGCTTTGAGCGTTTATCGACTGCCATGGCGACAGTCTTGTGCGTTTGCCGGCGAAAATGGGCGCGGCCGACTCAATCGACCATCACTTTCCACTTCTTGCGTTTGACGCCGACCATCCATCGGCACACCGGCATCAGCGCCGGGCACAGCACACCTGCTGCCACGGCGACAATCGGTATCTGCACCAGCAATCGGGACGTAATCCACCCGTCGTCGCCCGTCATCTGTCCCGCAAACGGCACGGCGAGTTCGCCGACTGCCGCCCCGATAGTGGCGAACAGCGATCCGATCCACCACTGCGGCTCCGAAACCAGCGTCTGTACGTAGCCTGCGACCATGCCTCCGAGTCCGTAGGCAAGCGCGACGAGCCCAAGCGGCGTCGTGCCACTGAGGTCGTAGAGCAGTCCAAGCACAAAGCCCACCACCGCCCCTCGATCAGGCCCACCCACTACGCCGGCAGCGACGACGACAGCAAGCACGAATTGCACCTTGACGTCGTTGATCGGATGCCCCGCAAACAGGGTCCGTTGCAAGGAGAGGGCGAGCAGACCAAGGGGAAGGATGCGCAGCGCAGGGCCGAACAAAAGGTTCGGCATCAGTCAGAGACCAACCGCGTTCGGGTTTGGTTCGAACAGCAAGACCGATACGAAATTCAATCGATCAAGTCGGGCGTTCAGCGTCACCTCGACAACGGCATTGCTGCTGCCGGTCTCGGTGACCACACGGGTCACGATGCCGATCGGGATGCCGTTAGGGGCGAGACTGCTGTTACCACCGGCAGTATCGACAATCGCTCCCACGCGAACGCTTGTCACCGCCGACGAGCTGTCAGTGAAGCGCAGCACCAATGGTCGGCCGATGCCCTGCCCTTCCAGTGCCCCCGTCTCGCGAATGATCTCTAGAACCGCGGTCGTGGTCGTGGTCGAGGCGACCGTCGTGGTGGTCGCTCCAGGCGCTGGGGCATCGAAGGGCAGCGGCACGGTCGACGACGTCGTCGTCACGGCAATTGTTTCGATCCTGGGCAGAGTCGCTCCGCTCGCAATCACCTCGGCGAGCTCTTCCGGTGTCGCCAGGATCTGGGCTGCGATCGCGTACGACGGGTCGGTGGCCAACAACACGATGCTGTGATCAGGGAACACCTTCGTGATCCGGCCGATCAGGCCGGCCCCATCGGTCACCGGCATTCCGACTCTCAGTCCGCGACTCGACCCGACATTGATCTCGACAGTGCTTTGGAAGTTGCTCGGAGAATCACCGACCACCTGCGCCACCACGGACGTGTATCCGAGCGCGCTGGCCAATTGGGTGACCCGCAAGAGCTCCTGTGCTTCAAGAATTGCCGACTGCGCCCTCACGTCGTTGCCACGCATGTGCTGCACCTGATCGTAGAGCGCATCGCGTTCGCGCTCGAGATCGTCGTAGTTGACGATTCCATTCCACGCACGCTCGACGGGCAACACGATCGTGTTGGTCGCGGTGTCGATCGGGCGCAATATCAGGGTGGAGAAGACACCTCTGGCACGATCGATCACCGGGTTGCCACGCTTGTCGAGCGTGATCAGCAGCACGCAGGTGAGAACGACTAACAGAATCACCCGACGACGGCTCAGAGAAGCAAACATAGAAATCCGATTTGGCTATTCGTCGCCACCGAGCGACATCAGACCTCGCATGGCGTCAATATTTTCGAGAGCTCGGCCGGAACCGATGACGACGCTGAACAACGGATCGCGGGCGATGTGCACCGGAATACCGGTTTCGTGCGCCAGCCGCCGATCGAAGCCAGCCAGCAACGCTCCGCCACCGCAGATCGTGATCCCCTGCTCGATGATGTCGGCGGCAAGTTCCGGTGGCGTGCGATCGAGCGTCGACTTAATCGCATCGATGATCGCGGTGACAGGTTCTGCCAGGCCTTCTCGTGCCTGCTCGGTGGTGATTGGAACGCTGCGCGGCAGGCCGGTGATCAGGTCGCGCCCACGAATGTCGGCCGTGAGCTCTTCATCGAGCGGCCACGCCGAACCCATATGAATCTTGATCTCTTCAGCAGTGCGTTCGCCGACCGCAAGCGAGAACTCCTTCTTCAAGTAGTTGACGATCGCTTCGTCCAGATGGTCGCCAGCGATGCGTACCGACTGCGCCGTGACCATGCCACCCAGGGAGATCACCGCGACTTCGGTAGTGCCACCGCCGATGTCGACGATCATGTTGCCGCTTGGCTCGTGAATCGGGAGGTCGGCGCCAATAGCTGCTGCCATCGGCTCTTCGATGATGTGTACCGGCCGACGCGCTCCGGCGTACTCGGCGGCATCTTGGACAGCACGTTGTTCGACGCCGGTAATGCCCGATGGCACGCAGATGACCATGCGTGGCTTACTCCACCGGCTGGCGTGCACCTTCTGAATGAAGAAGCGCAGCATCTTCTCGCAGACCTCGAAATCGGCGATCACGCCGTCTTTCAGCGGGCGAATAGTCTTGATTCGGCCCGGAGTACGGCCCATCATGCGCTTGGCTTCCGAGCCAACGGCGACCGGTCGGCCATCGGTGATGTCGATCGCAACGATGGATGGCTCGTTGAGAACGATGCCCTGGCCGCGTGCGTAAATCAGCGTGTTGGCCGTCCCCAGATCGATGGCGAGGTCACGACCAAGGGCAAGCGGGTTGCTCTTCGCCATCACTCACCTCCTGTCTGCGCTGGCGGTACCGACCGCCGGACCGTGTGCCGACCGGGCGGCCCACATGGGAATTCAGTGTAGCGGCTGGCAGATTTGTTACAGGTTCGGGAAGAAGGTCTCGATTTCGCGGGCGGCGGAGGCGAGCGAGTCGCTGCCGTGCACGAGATTCTCGGTGAAGAGAATGCCGAGGTCGCCCCGGATCGTGCCCGGCGCAGCCGCGCGCGGGTTGGTCGCGCCCATCATGTTGCGCACGACCTCCCACGTGTTTTCGGGGCTCTCCAGTACCAACGCAACCACCGGTCCGCGGCTCATGAACTCGACGAGATCGGCATAGAACCCCTTGCCGACGTGCTCTTCGTAGTGGCGAGCGAGAATCGCCGCATCGAGGGTGCGCAACTCGAGCGCCACGATCTTGAGCCCTTTCGCCTCGAAGCGGCCCAGGACCTCGCCCACCAAACCACGCTCGACGGTGTCGGGTTTCAGCAATACCAAAGTGCGATCAGACATTCAAACGACGCTACCGCTGATCAGAGGGTTTTGCGGAGGTATGGCCTGGCGTTGCCGATCACGTAGAGCGATCCGGTGATGAGGATGGCATCGTCGTCGCCCGCGATTGCGCGGGCGCGGTCGATGGCCTGCTCGAGCACGGGAATCTCCAACACTTCGTCGCAACCGAGGGATCGTGCCGCCTCGGTGAGCTCGCCAGCGGGCATGCCACGCGATGACGGCGCGGTGCACGTGATCACGACATCGAACTCGTCGGCACGCAACGCGGACAGCATCTCGCGCGGGTCGCGACCCAACAGACACCCGGCCACGAGGATGCGGCGCCCCAACGGATCGAAATCGTCGAAGAACACCGAAGCGCATACATCGGCGCCAGCGGGATTATGTGCGCCATCAATGACGATCAGCGGTTGGTGCCCCATCACTTCGAAGCGGCCCGGCATCACAACCTGCGAGAAGCCCTCAGTCACCACGTCGCCGGACACCGGTGTCGCGAAGAACGCCTCGACCGCCGTCAGGGCCACGACGGCGTTGTCGCCCTGGTGGCGACCGTGGAGAGGAACGAAGACTTCGGTGTACACCGTCGTGGGCGTTCGGAGATCGACGAGGCGGCCACCGAGTGCCAACTGGTTCTCGAGGACATCGAACTGTTCACCGCGCTGAAAACTGGTGGCGCCACCCGCCTCGGCAAAGACCCTGGCAAGGGCAGGTTCGGTCTCGCCGATGACCACCGCGCTGCCAGGCTTCACAATGCCCGACTTCTCGACCGCAATGTGGTGCTTCGTCGGCCCGGCGTATTCCGTATGGTCGACGGCGATGTTGGTGACAACGGCGACCTGTGCATCGCAGACGTTGGTGGCATCCCAGCGACCGAGTAGTCCAACCTCAACGACCGCGACGTCGACCGCCACGTCGGCGAACCACCGGAACGCGGCCGCAGTCACCGCCTCGAAGTAACTCGGACACACTCCTGTCAGCGCTTCCAAATCGGCAACGGCCGCGATCTGCTCGGCAAACTCGTCGTCGTTGATCGGCTCGCAGTTACGGCTGATGCGCTCGTTCAATCGTTCAAGATGGGGGCTCGTGTACGTGCCAACCGTCAGCCCGTGCGCCATCAGCAGGCGCGTGATCATCTGGGTTGTCGAGCCTTTGCCGTTGGTACCCGTGACGTGGATAACCGGGTACGCCAGTTGTGGGTTACCCATTGCGCTCATCAACGTCTGCACCCGCTCGAGCGTCGGCGATGTGATGCGACCGCTGACGTCGTAGTTGGAGTGCGAGTCGAGGTACGCGAGTGCGTCGGTGTAGCTCAACTCGCCTGGCGACGCGGACGCTTGACCGCAGGCTCGCGCGGCACAAGAGCAGGGCTGACCTTCGTACGAACCGTTTCGGCATCGATCATCACGCTGCCGACATCGCTGCGTCCTGGTAGTTCGTACATCGTGTTGAGAAGTACCTCTTCGAGGATGGCGCGCAGACCACGCGCACCAGTACCACGCAACAACGCTTGATCGGCGATCGCGGCCATCGCCTCGGGGGTGAAGTCGAGATCGACCTCCTCGAACTCGAACATCTTGCGGTACTGCTTGACGAGCGAATTCTTGGGCTCGACAAGAATCTTGACCAATGCCTCGCGATCGAGGCTGCGCACCGCGCCGACCATCGGCAGTCGCCCGATGAACTCGGGAATCATTCCAAACTTCAACAGGTCTTCCGGCTGCACCTGCGCGAACAGCTCACCGGGATCGCGATCGGCCTTGCTGCGAACCGTCCCATTGAAGCCCATGCCGCGCTGACCAATTCTGTTCTCGATGATCGACTCGAGGCCAGAGAACGCGCCACCGCAAATGAACAGCACATTCGTTGTGTCGATCTGGATGAACTCTTGGTGCGGATGCTTGCGGCCGCCCTGCGGTGGCACGGAGGCGACCGAGCCCTCAAGAATCTTCAGCAGTGCCTGCTGCACGCCTTCGCCGCTGACATCGCGCGTGATCGACGGGTTCTCGCTCTTGCGCGCGATCTTGTCGATCTCGTCGATGTAGATGATGCCGGTCTCGGCCTTCTTGACGTCGAAGTCGGCGGCTTGAATCAGCTTGAGCAGAATGTTCTCGACGTCTTCGCCGACATAGCCAGCTTCGGTGAGCGCCGTCGCGTCGGCGACAGCGAACGGAACGTTGAGCAACCGCGCCAGCGTCTGCGCAAGGTGGGTCTTGCCGCACCCGGTGGGGCCGAGCAACAAGATGTTGCTCTTCTGCAGCTCGATATCGTCGCGACGGCCGACCCCGACGTTCTGCTGGTACTGAATACGCTTGTAGTGGTTGTAGACCGCGACGGAGAGGATCTTCTTCGCTTCGTCCTGCCCGACGACGTAGTCGTCGAGAAAGGTGCGGATCTCGCGCGGCGTGGGCAGTTGGTCGAAGTGCAGCTCGCCAGATTCGGTGAGCTCCTCCTCGATGATCTCGTTGCAGAGGTCGATGCACTCGTCGCAGATGTAGACGCCGGGGCCAGCAATCAGCTTCTTGACCTGCTTCTGCGACTTACCGCAAAACGAGCACTTCAGCAGTTCGCCGGTGTCTCCGAACTTGGCCACTGCTGCTCCTCTCGCTGTCGTTGAGCTACCTAACGAATCGGACCGGTACGGTCGACGACATCTCGCGACGTGATGACATCATCGATAATGCCATACGCGCGGGCCTCAGATGCTTCCATCACGAAATCTCGGTCGGTGTCGTTGTGAATGCGCTCGACCGTTTGCCCGGTGTGGAGGGCCAACATTTCCTCCATCAGGTCGCGCATACGCAGCATTTCCTTGGCTGCCAGCTCGAGATCGGTGACCTGGGAGTATCCGACCTGGCCGTGGGGTTGGTGCAGCAGGATGCGGCTGTGTGGCAGGGCCATGCGTTTGCCCTTGGTACCAGCAGCCAACAGAACCGCCGCTGCCGATGCGGCCTGGCCTAGGCAAATGGTCGCAATGTCGTTCTTGATGAACTGCATCGTGTCGTAGATCGCGAACAAGGCGGTGATGTCGCCGCCCGGGCTGTTGATGTAGAGACTGATGTCCTTGTCGGGGTTCTCGCTCTCGAGGTACACCAACTTGGCGCACGTCAGACTGGCCGTGCCATCGTCGATCGGCGAGTCGAGCCAGATGATGTTGTCGCGAAGCAGTCGGCTGTAGAGATCCGAGTAGCGCTCGCCGCGACTGGTTTGCTCGATGACACTTGGGATCGTGTAGCCCGACATCTGCGGAAGGCCGTCCATGCTCAGTGCTCCTCGTGGTCGTGATCGTGGTCGTGGTCGTGATCGTGGTCGTGGTCGTGGTCGTGTTCGTTCTTGCCGAGCAGCAGGTCGTTGTCGACTTTCGCACCCGACTCGTCGACGACAAGCGCGTGCTCGAGCACAAAGTCGAGCGCTCGGTTCTTGCGAATCTGTGCCACGAGGTCGCTGACAGCGTCGTTCTTCTCGTAGGCCTTACGAACTTCGCTTGCCTTCTGTCGGGCACGCAGCGCAATGCGGGCGTACTCCGCGTTCAGTTCGTCGTCGGCGACTTCGATCTGCTCGGCAGCCGCGACCGCACGCAGCGCCAGATCGACCTTGACCGCCTTGACCGACTGTTCCTTCAGGGCACTGATGAAGTCGTCGGCCGTCTGGCCGGTCATCGACAACCACTGATCGATGCTGATCCCGTTCGACTGGAACTGCTGGACCGTGTTCTGCACGCGCGACTGCAAATCACCGCTGACCATGCTGTCTGGGGCTGGGGCATCGACGAGTTCGGCCAGGGCCGAAGTGGCTCGCTCGATGAATACGTTGCGCGCCTGGTTCAGCTTGCCGGCAGCGAGCTTCTCGGACACCGACGAACGCCACGCGGCAACGGTGTCGAACTCGCCGAAGTTCTCGCCCACCCATTCGTCGGTGACTTCCGGCAACTCGAGGGTTTGTACGTTCGAAACACCTACAACGAAGTCGGCCAGTTCGTCGGTGCCCGATGGCTTGGCGGAGAACGAAAGCTCGGCGCCTACTTGGGCGCCGACGATGTGATCGTCGAACCCTTCTGCCACCCAGCCTTTGCCGACCTCATACAGCCAGTCCTCGGTATTCAGAGCCGGCACCGGTTCGCCGTCGCGTGTCGCTGCCAAGGACAGCGTGACGTGATCACCGATCTTGGCCGCGCGACCCGCATCGACCAGGTTGCCGTGGCGCCGACGCTCGACATCGATGGCTTCGTCGATCTCTGCATCGGTGGCGGTTGGACTGGGAAGCTCGACCCGCAATCCGCTGTAACCCGGAACGGAGACCACCGGACGCACTTCGCAGACGGCATCGAACGACACCGGACCAGCCTCTGCTCCACCCGTGATCTCGATCTCGGGCGTCGCAATCAGATCGATGTCGTGTTCGCGCACCGAAAGCGCCAGATAGTTGGGAACGGCGTCGCGGATGGCTTCCTCGCGTGCCGCCGCCAAGCCGATGCGCGCCTCCAGCACCTTGCGCGGCACCTTGCCAGCGCGGAACCCAGGCAACCTGGCCTCGCGGCCAATCTTGCGGAACGCTTGGTCGATGTCGCGGTCGAACTCGGCCTCGTCGATGGTGACCGAGAGGCGGACCAGCTGGCGCGGCGTCCGCTCGGCGGGAGCGTTGCCAGCGCCTTCGCTACTGGCCTCCTCACTGGGAGCAGCCACCTCGCGGGTGTCGTCGGCAGGTGCGATGGTGCTTTTCACAGAGCGACGACTCTACCGTGGCGGTCACATTTCCTGCCGGAATGCCGAGCCACCCACACGCGTCGGGCAGAATGACGAACATGACGTTCTGGAAGCCGCACGCCCTGGCCAAGCCGCACGAGAATCAGCTCGATCTACGTATGGGCGATCGAGTCGTGAGCACCATCGATCTGCAAGGCGTGGCCGCTGGCACCGAAGGCAAGGTCATTTTGGCCAACGGGTTCAACTGGCAGCGCTACCGGGTGCTCTTCGTCAACGGCATCGAGCTCGGCGACCTCGATCAGCGCAATATCGCGCCCACCGGGCGCACCGCCAAGCGGATCGCGAAGCAAGAGACCAGGTCATGACCGCGACCTCAGCAACAAGCACGAACTCCGCGCTCGATTCGGCAACCGTGATCCGGATCACCGCGGCCGCTGCGCTACTCGTCGGCGGGCTGGTGCACCTGCAGCTCTACTTCGACGGATATCGCTCGTTCCCCGACGCAAACCTGGGGCGCTCCTTCGTCGCCAATGGCATCGCTTCCGTGCTGATCGCAGCCGCGCTGCTGGTGCGACGCGACGTCGTGGTGCGGTTGGCGGGTATCGGCTTGGCGCTCAGCACACTCGCGGCGTTTGCCATGAGTCGCCGTGGCGACGGCGTCTTCGGGTTGCGCGAGACGGGCCTGAATCCGTCGCCGCAAGCATTGATTGCGCTGATCGCCGAGATCGGCGCCGTGGCCGCGCTGGCGATTTCATTCGTGCCCAAGGTGGGCGGCGGCAACATGCTCGCCAAGCGCGCTGGCCTTGCCGGTGCAGCCTTGTGCGGCGTAGGGGCCATCGTCCTCAGCATTCTGTGGTCGCAAGACCCCGCCGACACCTCTACTGCCGCTCCCGCCGAGACGACTATCGCAGCCACCGATTCCAGCGGTTCCAGCGGTTCCAGCGGTTCCAGCGCGGTCACCATTAGCGGCTTCGAGTTCGTTGAAGCGCAGCTCACGGTTGCAGCCGGTACCGAGGTCCTCTGGACGAATGCCGACGGCCCTGCGCATTCGGTGGTTGCAACCGACGGCAGCTTCAGCAGCGACCGATTGGGGACGGGCGACTCGTTCGGCTTCACATTCGATGCGGCGGGCACATTCGACTGCGTCTGTGGCATTCATTCGTCGATGACCGGCACTGTCATCGTCACCGAGTAAGCCACGCAATGACCTCCCTCAAACACCGGTTCCCTGGTGCGTCCGACGGGTGGGCGCGTTTTGATGGGCCGGCTGGCACACAAGTCGTCGACACCGCCATCACGGCGATGACCAACTGGTTGTCCGACGGCTCGAACGGTTGCGGCGGTGGCTACTTCGCCGCTGCGCACAAAGCCGATGAACTGCTCGAGCGCGCACGGGCGACGGTTGGCCAGCTGTTCGGCGCCGACCCAAATGGCATTGCCTTCGGCCCCAACATGACTTCGATCACCTTCGCCATCTCGCGCGCGATCGGCGCCACACTGCGCGCTGGCGACCGCATCGTGGGCACTCGCCTCGACCACGACGCCAACATCACTCCCTGGCGTCTCGCTGCCGACCAAGTGGGTGCCGAACAGGTGCTGGCCCCGTTCGACCCAGTCACCGGCACGCTGCCGCCTGAGAACGTGATTGCGCTCATCGACGAGCGCACCAAGTGGGTGACGCTGCCCGGCGCCAGCAACCTGCTCGGCACGGCACCCGACCTGCGCCCCATCATCGACGCTGCGCATGCAGTTGGGGCGCGCGTGTTCATCGACGCCGTTGCGCTGGCACCACACCATCGAATCGACATCGCATCACTCGGATGCGATGCGCTCGTGACATCGCCGTATAAGTGGTATGCGCCGCACGCGGGAATGTTGTGGATGGAACCCGAGCTGCTCGATGCGCTGCCGGTGCTCAAGGTTCGCCCGTCGTACGACCACGGCCCGCGCCGCTTCGAGACAGGCATGCCGAACTACGAGGCGATCGCAGGCGTTGAGGCGGCTGCCCGCTTTCTGCTGGAAGAGGGCATGGAGAACATACAAACCGCCGAGAACGAACTGTTCGCCCCCCTGCTCGATGGATTGAACGACATCAAGGGCGTGACCGTGTGGGGTCTTCGCGGCCTGGCGGGGCGCACCCCGACGGCAGCGTTCACCGTCGCCGGTCGGACGCCGTCGGAAGTGGCCCAGGCCCTCGCGGCCGAGAAAATCGCCGTGTGGGATGGCCACAATTACGCCGTCGAGGTCGTCGACCAACTCGGTCTGGCAGAAACCGGCGGAGTCGTTCGCGCTGGCATCTCGCGTTACATCGAGCCCGCCGACGTTCAGCGTCTGCTGCGCGTCGTCGAGCGCCAAGCGGCCTAATCGCGAGGGACATCCTGGGACTTTGGTCCCTGGTCGGGTGTGCTTACTGCCCTATGAGCCGCCGGGGCGTGCCCGCAACATGGCTCCATGCGCAAAGATGATCGGTCAATAGTCAGTTGGTTGGCGTTCGCGGCGGCAATGGCCGCCTTGGTGGTCGCCATCCTCGGAGTCGGCAACAGTGGAGAAGAAAGCGCCGCGTCATCTGAAGGAGGTGGCGGGGGTGGTCGACCAACGATCGTCATCTCGATGTTCGACGACTTCACCTTCTCGCCGAGCACAGTCACGATTCCAACCAGCGGAGCGACCCTGAGACTGGTCAACGAGGGCAACCTGCTGCACAACATGGAGATCCCTGAACTCGGACTGACGAGTCCGGTCGTGAACGGCAAGCAGCAATTGGACTGGGAGGTCGGCCCGCTCGGTGAAGGCGAATACGAGTTCACCTGCCCGCAGCCGGGCCACGCCGCCGCCGGAATGACGGGCACGCTGGTCGTGACCGGCTCGGGGGCAACGAGCGAGGGCGAGGCCGACCATGGCGAGCAGGACGAGATGACGGCCTCGCAGATGGATGCGCTCATGATGGCGGTCGCGCAGCAGTTCCCAGCGGTAACCGAGGGTCGCGGTGGCGACGTGATGGAGCCGACCATCCTCGCCGATGGCACCAAGGAATACATCCTCGTCGCCAAAGTTGTGAAGTGGGAGGTCGAGCCGGGCGTGATCGTCGATGCCTGGACCTACAACGGTGTGGTGCCAGCACCGGAGATCCACGTACTGAGCGGCGACAAGGTGCGGCTAGTGCTCAAGAACGAGTTGCCCGACAGCACTTCCCTGCACTTGCACGGCATTCAGGTTCCGAATGTAATGGACGGTGTTGATCCGTTCACAGAGCTCCCGACTAAGCCGGGCGGAGAGCACATCTACGAGTTCGTCGCCAAGGGTCCCGCAGTCGGCATCTATCACTCGCACCACAACGCGCAGGAGCAGATTCCCGACGGCATGTTCGGAGCGTTGACAATCGACGAAATGCCGATTCCGCAGAAGTTGATCGACAAGGGCTACACGCAGGTCGACAAGAAGGTCAACATGGTGTTGAACGACGCGGGTGCGATTGGCCTCAGCCTGAACGGCAAGAGCTTCCCGGCAACCGAGCCGTATACGTTGCGGGTCGGCGAAGTCATGCAGGTGCACTACCTGAACGAAGGCCTGACGAGCCACCCCATGCACTTGCACCAGCCGTCCGGCTGGGTCACCGCCAAAGACGGAATCCCGTTGGATGAACCGTGGCCAACCGACACTGTCAACATCGCCCCCGGCGAGCGCTACACGGTCTTGTACATGGGGCAAGAGCCTGGTGTCTGGGCGTGGCACTGCCACATCCTCACCCACGCCGAAACACCCACCGGAATGCGGTACATGGTGACCGCCTTGATCGTGCTGAGGTGATGTGATGACTGACAGTCCAGCCCAAGTCGTGGTTGGAGTCGACGGCTCCGAAGGGTCAATCGAGGCGTTGCGCTGGGCGGCACACGAAGCCGCCCGGCGCGACTGGCCGTTGCATGTCGTGACCTGCGCACAGCTACCAGTGGCAGTTGAGGCAGGCATGGTCGGGGCTGGCGCCTTCGCCGGGTCGTCGATGGATGTCATCGTCAAGGACCAGGAAGCGGTCAACCAACGCGCAGTCGATCTGGCGCGCTCACTCGGGACGAGCCCAAAGCTGAGCGTAAGCGGCGAAACCGTGCTCGGCTCTCCGGCGTATGCGCTGATCAGCGCCGCCAACGAGACCGACCTGCTCGTGGTTGGTGCCACCAGCCACCCTGGTCGCCTGACCGACATGTTGGGTTCGGTCGCAACGGTGGCCGCTCACCGCGCCAAGTGCCCAATCGTGGTTGTGCGCGGCAGCGCACGCGCCGACTACGCCATCACACGCATCGTTGTTGGCATCGATGGATCACCCGGCAGCGAGCAAGCGACCGAGTGGGCAATCGAAGAGGCAGTTCGCAGCGACGCCGAGTTGGTGCTGGTGCATGGCTGGATGTACCCCTACACCGGCGCCGTCACCGGCCTCAGCGAGGCGCGCGACGAGATGCGACTCGACGCGATGCGAACACTCGAGACCGCGATGGCTTCAGTTCGCGATCTGGTGCCGGGGTTGCGTTGCCAGTCGATCATCAGCGAGGAAAGCGCTGCCAAGGCGATCATCGATGCAGCAGTCGATGGCGACCTCGTCGTCGTTGGCTCACGCGGTCGCGGTGGTTTTCGCGCTCTCTTGCTCGGCTCCGTCAGCCGCACCGTGGTTCAACACGCACCCTGCCCTGTGGCAGTGATTCACCCTCGCTGACACGATCCTCGCCGGTAGCATCAACGGTTACCGGGGAGTGGCGCAGCGGTAGCGCTCCCGCTTTGGGAGCGGGAGGTCGGGAGTTCGAGTCTCCCCTCCCCGACTATTGCGAAGGCGGGCATTCCGGCCTTCAGTCGATTGGGCCGACGGCCTCACGAATCAAGTTGTGGAAAACGGCGACGCCGTGTTCCCACTTCGGACTCAGCAGCCCAGTTTCGTAGTTGCCCGCGTCGAGGTTGCGCTGCACGTGCTCGCACATGCGGGCATCCTCGTCGGCCACTTCCTCGCTGAACTTCACCGTTTCCTCGACATCCTTGGCATCGTCGGCAAAGAAGTACTCGAAGATCAGATCACTGTGCGTGTGACCGCGCGGCAGCCAACGTTCGACAGCAAACCCGCCCGGGAACACGTCGAACGCGTACGTCGGCCAGAAGTAACCGAACACACTGAACGTGCTTTCGTCGCGCGGCGGCATCGTATGGATGTTCCAACGCGGATCGCCTTTGAAGATCACCTTGTAGTTCAGGGCATCGGCGTCGCGGCTCATGGCCGGATGAGTTGTCGGTAGGTGGTAACCCTCGACGAAGTTGTCGCCGTAGGTCTTCCAGTTGCAAGCCACACGCCGAACGCTCTTGCTGTGGTAGCGATAACCCTCCAGCGGCACGTCCTCGATTTCCTTTGGGAAGTCGCCAAGCCACTCGAGCAGCGGTGGAGTCGCCGGGTTGAGGCACACGAACACCATGCCCCGCCACGACGCAACCTGGATGGTCGTGAGGTCCATGTTGTCGGGTGCGGGCGCGCCAAAGTCGCGAGCGCTCAACAGTTTGCCCTCGGCATTGAACGCCCAGCCGTGGTACTTGCAGACCAGATTCTTCGAGCAGCCCTCACCCTCGAACACCAACGGGCCTGCCCGATGTGGGCAGAGGTTGTAGAACGCTGTCAGCGCGCCACTGTCAGTGCGTCGAATGAAGATCGGCCAACCGGCGAGGTTCTCGGTGACGTAGTCGCCGTTGTTGCGCAGTTGATGGTCGTACGCAACATGGATCCAGTTGCTACCGAAGATGGGCCAACGCTCGCGCTGCCAGATCTCGGGATCCTTGTACCACCGCGCCGGCAGCGTCTCGACGAGTTCATTGGTTGCGTGTTGCCGGGCGGTCATTTGGTGGGCGCGTCGCGCACCATATCGAGCTGTTGCATCGCCATCAGGCTGCGCATTTGCTCTTGCATACCCTCCGGCGAACCGTCGAGGAACAACACGTTGCCCTTGCCGTGTTCAGCCATCTGACGAATCGTTTCCGTCCACATCGAGAACAGGATGAGCGACGAATCGACGCTGTTGGTTTCGAGCTCGCGAGCGGCCAACGCGAGGCCGCGCGCAACCTCCTCGCGGAAGAGAGCGACGCCCTGACCGCGCAACTGGGCGGCCGTACGCTCGGCCTCAGCCTCGATGCGCACGGCGTTACCCATTGCCTCGGCCTCTTTGGTCTTGCGGATCAGCAGCGCATCGCCCTCGTTGGTGGCAGCCGCCTTCAAGTTGTTGCTAGCCACGACCTGCGCCATCGAGGTGGTGATCGCCTGGTCGAAGGTGATGTCGTTGAGCTGCAAGTCGATGAGGTGGAAACCCCACGTCTCGATGACGTGATCGAGGTTGTCTTTCACCTCGTTGACGATCTCGCCGCGCAACGCCAAGATCTCGGCCTGCTTCTTGGTGGCGACGAACCCGCGGGTGCTGCCTTCCACGCTGCGCACGAGGGCCGTGAGGAAGTCCTTCTCGCTAACGAACTTGAACGCGATGTTCTTGATCGTGTCTTCGGTCTCGCTGATCGCGCCGTAGACCATCATGGCTGTGAAGTACACGTTGGCTTGGTCGCCGGTGATGGCCTGGAACTGCAGCTCGATGGCGCGGTTCTGGACACTGATACGACGGAAGATCTTCTCAATGAAGGGGACGACAACGTTGAGGCCAGGCCGCAGGGTGCGGCGGTACTTGCCGAAGATGGTGGTAACGGCGACGGTGCCCTGATTAACGGTGCGCAGGCCTGTCAGAATCGCCAGCAACGCAATGACGATGAGGACAATGCCAGCGATGGTGCTGCCACTGATTGCGACCATGGCGACTTCCTTTCAGAGAGGTTCGGCGAGCAGTCTATGCCAACTGGTCGGTAACAGTTACGGTGGGCAGGTGAGTTGGGTGCCGGTGATCGACATCAGCGCGGCGAACGCGCCGGGCCTGATCGACGAGGCCTGTGAACGTGCCGGTTTCCTCACCATCGTCGGCCACGGCGTGGCCGATGCAGTGGTGAGCGATGCATGGGACAACGCACGAGCGTTCTTCGACTTGCCGCTCGCGGACCGAATGGCGGTCGCGATGCCGCGGCCCGGGTACCCATACGGCTACTCACCGATCGCTGGCGAGACACTTGCGCGATCGCTCGGTCGGGCAGCCGCTCCCGATCTCAAGGAGAGCTTCGCCATCGGGCCGGTCGATCGACCAACGCACGCGATTACTGATCCGGATGAGTCGTTCGCATGGTCCGAAAACCTGTGGCCAGCCCCGTTGCCGACGCTGCAACCAGCATGGGAGAACTACTTCCGCGCGCTGAGCGACCTTGCGACCCGTCTCATGCGGTTGATGGCAACCGGTTTGGGGCTACCCGCGACGCACTTCGACTCGCTGATCGATCGCCCCACCAGCGCGATGCGTGCGCTGAACTATCCGGCAGCAGACGCTGTTGGAAGCCAGTTGGGGGCGAGCGCACACACCGACTACGGAACGCTGACGATTCTGCTTGCCGATCCGTTGGTCGGTGGCTTGCAGTTGGAAGGCTCCGATGGGACATGGCACGACGTCGACGCTGTGCCCGGTTCGTTCGTTGTCAACCTCGGCGATGCCTTGGCGCGCTGGACCAACGACCGCTGGCGCTCGACGATGCATCGCGTGCAGGTCCCCACAAGGCGCCGGCAGTCGATCGCGTTCTTTCACAACGCGAACTGGAATGCCGTCATTGAATGCCTTCCGACGTGTCTGCCACTGAATCAAGAGCCGAAGTACGCGCCGATCGCCGCCGGTCCACACCTCATGCAGAAGTTCAAGTCAACGGTCAACAACTACTGATTCAGCTTGCCCACCAGTCCGTCCACCGCCATCGCGCCGATAACCTGCTCCAGTTCGCGGGTGTAGCTCAATGGCTAGAGTTCCAGCCTTCCAAGCTGGCTATGCGGGTTCGATTCCCGTCACCCGCTCCACGCGGCGTCGCCCCACGTCTCATCGTCGGTGCAATGGATACGATCAGCGCTCATGACGTCGGACCGATTCAAGACCAACAAACTGGCCTTGCTCCCCGAAGATGCGCTCATCCGCACCGGCCCGGTCGATAAAGCCGACTGGAACTATCGGCCCCTGATCGGCACGGTCCAGCGCACACGCTTTCGACTGATCCAACGTTTGCTGGGCGAGCAGAAGTCGGGCCGCTTGCTCGAGATTGGTTATGGCAGTGGTGTGTTCATGCCAGAACTGGCGCGTCACGCAGACGAACTGTTCGGCATCGATCCACATCCAATGCCGACGGAAGTCGAGGCTGTGCTGCACAAGCACGGGGTCAAGGCATCGCTGGTTTCTGGCAGCGCCGAGGTGCTGCCCTACGCCGATGAGTTCTTCGACTGCGTCGTGTCGGTGAGTGCCATCGAGTACGTCGAGGACATCGAGGCTGGCTGTCGCGAGATTCGACGCGTCCTCAAGCCTGGAGGTCGACTGGTGATTGCGACACCTGGAGCGTCGCCGATCTGGGACCTGGCCCTGAGACTGTCCACCGGCGAGGATCCGGGGCAATACGCCGATCGCCGAGAACGACTGCTGCCGACGCTACGACGGCACTTCACCGTTCAAAGGGAAATCGCAGTTCCTCGCATTGGTGGACGGCTGGTGCGCCTGTATTCCGGCGTCTGTTTCGTTCGCGACTGAAACCGCAGGTTCGATTCTCGTCTCGCGTCCCAGCGAGCTACCGTCGCGGTATGCGTCCATCAACACCGTTCGTCGTCGTAGTCGCGCTCCTTCTCGGTGGATGTAGCAGCGGCGACGACGACTCGAACTCGGCAGGGTCCACGATTCCTGCCGACACCGCGCCAACCTCCGACACCGCGCCAGCCATCGCCGTCGATGTCACCGACGCCTGTTCGTTCCTCAGTCGTGACGACTTCGCTGGCGTTGGCTTCACTGTCGCCGAGGAGGGCGAAGACGTCAGCGAGAACTTCAACCTCTCCACTACTTCGAGCGTTGCGTGCCAGTGGATGAACGACGACGACAACATCAGTAGCAGCTGGGAACTCGTGATTGGGACTGGCGACGCAGAGGCAGCCTTCGCTACCGACCTCGGGTTTGCCCAGCTCGACACCGTCACGACTCTCGAGATTGGCGATGAATCCTTCCTCGCCGATGAGGTTTCATCGTTCGACAGCACTGACCATGACTTCGAGGCTGGCGTACGGATCGGCGACATCTACTTCACGATGTCGACAACCGACGACCGCGGCGCTGAAGCGATCGTGGCTCTCGCCAACCTGGTTGCTGCGCGACTCAACCCTTAAGTGGTTGCAACGCCCTGGTAGGTAAAGCCCAGCAACTTCGGCGCGCCGCTAGCGTAGAAAGTCTCGAGTGACTCAATCGTCAGCCCGCCGCCTTCAATGAGCGCAGGGATGTCGCGATTGAGGTTGCACCCGCACGCGACTCGATTCTGAATTCCGTTCATTCGGTTCTGCCACTTGCGCACCTTCTCGTCCGGCGCGCGACCGTGCTCGATGAAGTGAAGCTTGCCGCCGGGTTTCAGAACTCGGCGAACCTCTCGAACGGCAGCCACCGCATCAGGAATTGAGCACAGCGTCCACGTCGCAAGAACCGCGTCAACCGAGTCGTCCTCCAACGGCAACTCCTGGCCGTCGAGCCCAACGAACTCGACCGGCACCGTGGTCGCCGCCAGTCGCTTCACCGCCAGGCTTCTTCCACGCTCCATCGGATCGACCGCGCGCAGCCGAATCACCGCGTCCGGCAGGTGCGGAAGGTTCAGCCCGCTACCGAAGCCGACCTCAAGTACTTCGCCAGCGAGTGGCGCACAGACCTCGGCTCGCGAGCGGCGGGTCTGCTTGCCATCCATCACAAGATTCATGACCCTCGGGAACACGCGGTCGCCGTAGATGCCCACGCCCACATCCTTGCAGGCCCCCCGACTAACGCAGAGGGCCTGCCAACACCCTTTCAGCCGCGTGCCAGCCGCACATGCCGTGCACGCCTCCGCCGGGCGGGGTGGAAGCGGAACACAGAAACAACGACTTGTTGGGCGTGACGTATGGGCGACGAGCGATCGTCGGGCGGAACACCAACTGCAGGCCGGTATGCGCGCCGCCAGCGATATCGCCGCCGACGTAGTTCGGGTTGTACTCCTCCATCGCCTTCGGCGCGGTGACGTGTCGGTGCGCGATCGTGTCGCGGAAGCCGGGAGCGAATCGCTCGATCTGTCGCTCGATCGCCTCGGTCGCGTCGCCGCTGTAACCGTGCGGCACGTGTGCATACGTCCACAGGGTGTGCTTGCCCGCCGGCGCGCGCGTGGGATCGCACAACGACGCTTGTGCTGCCAACACGAGCGGTCGCTCCGGCATCTGGCCCGCAGTGATTGCCTTCTCGGCGGCAGCAAGTTCGGCGAACGTGCCAATGACATGGACGGTGCCTGCGCGGCGGCAAGCTTCGTTCGTCCACGGCACCGGAGCATTGAGCGCATAGTCGATCTTGAAGGCGGCTGGTCCATGACGGAACTTGCGCAGCCGTTGCCGGTATCCCGCTGGCAGCGCGTTGCCTGCGATTGAGGCCATCTGTGTCGGGTCGGTGTCGAACATGACGGCGCGATGCGATGGCAACTCCAACAGGTTGCGCACCATCGTGTCGGTGCGAATCTCGCCGCCCAGCTCGATCAATCGCGCGGCCAAGGCGTCGGCCACTGACTGCGAGCCACCAGCTGCAAACGGCCACCCACCCACATGAGCCGACGCGGCCAGCATCAACCCGAACGCAGAAGTGAGCGGGCGACCCAACGGCAGAAACGCGTGGGCAGCGCAACCACCGAAGAGCGCCGCTGCCTCGTCGGTCTTGAATCGCCGAACCAACAAACTTGCCGGCTGCAACGCCTTGATACCGAAGCGTGCCATCACCATCGGATGCTTTGGCACCGACAGCAAGGGACCGAGCAACTGTGGCGAGAGCTTGTCCCAGTTCTTCACCAGCGGCTGCAACAAACGCCGCCACGACTCGCCATCGGCGCCAAGTCCGGCGACGGTCTCACCCAACTCGCGGTGCAAGACGCCGGCGCGGCCCCCATCCAGCGGGTGCGCGAGCGGGATGTCGGGCCACACCCAGTTCGGCGTGTGCTCCCCCAACGTCTCGCGCGCGAACACAGGCGACGACATCCCGAGCGCGTGAACCGCAGCGCACACATCGTGCACGTAACCCGGCAGCGTCAACTCAGCCGATCGCGTGCCACCGCCAATGACGGGTGCAGCCTCAAGTACCAGGGTCGAGAAACCTGCCTCGGCGACGCGCACCGCCGCGGCAAGACCGTTTGGCCCAGCACCGACGACAACAACGTCGTAGTGAGTGTCAGGCACTCCTGCTACTTGTCCTCGCGGCGGTGACTGCGGGCAAGTTCCGCAAGCTTCTCGGTGTCGAGGTTGTCGGCGCTCACTGCGGCCACCTTACAGTCAGTCACCGCGCGCAGCGTCGCCGTGCGCGCGCCACCCTCGAGCACTCCGCGCTCGCCCATCACCGCGCCCGGCCCCAGCTCTGCAAGTTTCTCGCCATCGACCTCGACAACGAGGACACCGTTCAGTAGCAGGAACAGCTCGTCGCTGCTTTCGCCCTGCTCGACGAGCGCGCTCCCTTCCTTCACCTTTCGAATCGTCGGCTTCTGGCCACCGCGCATGATCGACCCCTGCAGCTCACGCTCCAGCAGAGACTCGACTTCGCTGACCAGCGCCGGCGAATCCTCATCGCCCCACGGCGTGCGACGTCCGAACGACTGCGTCATCCACTCCTTGTACTCAGCGACGCTGCTCTTCGCGACCAGCGCGCCCGCATCGTCGAAGACCCAGTGGCGCGGAAACCCCGAGGCCCCCGTCATTGCGCCTTCACAGGTGCCGTCAACGTTGATGGTCAGAGTCAGCGTCGTCCACACGATCGGCGCGTGGTACTGAACGAATGGCGGGTGCTTCACAGCGCGCGGCATTGGTGCGCCGGTGCGTCCACCAACTGTTTGTGTGAACGTCACCGACGTTGGCCCCACTTCGGGCGTGCCGCAGCGATCATCGAACTTCACAGCGGGGATCGTGATCGAGCCAACGCCAAGGCCGACGGTAGTCGCACCGATGACACCCCCACCGCAGTAGCCGCAGTCGGTGATCTTGCCTGCGTCATCGACCTCGATGAATGCGCGCAGTTGGTTTGCGAAACGGAAGCGGTCGGCCACCCGCAACTCCTCGATCGCAGTCGGCACATCGGCGCCCAACGAATCGGGCGGCGGCGGATCGTGATGCGCCATCTTCATGCGCGTTGCAATCTTGCCCATTCCCTCCAGCAGGTCTGAAGGAATCCAAGACACCGTGTTGATGCTGCGCTCAATCCGCATCAGGCTCTCCTCGCTCGTGAACTGTTGAACTCAGCGTGCGCCGATCGGGCATGAGTCTCCAGGGCGCTAACAAGCGTTCGCTGGGTGTGGCTGACACCACCCCACGACACAGGCTTGCGCCCCTCCACCCGTCTGCGAGATCTGTTTCAATACCGACAGTGGGTCCCTGGATACGACGAGAAGGTGAGGCGACGTGAGCGGCGCGGCCTCTCTATGGGCCACAGCGGAATGGCGACGCAGATGGGCCACACTGCTGCTGGCCTGGCTGGTGTTGGCAATCACCGGGTCACTGGCGCTTGGTGCGGCGATGACCGCTCGGCGCTCGGTCACCGCGTTCGAACGACTGCGCGAGAGCACCGCTGCGGCCGAGGTGACGATCTTCAACATCGACCCCGAGACAGCGGGTGCGGCTGACGCCACCGCTGAGGACCTGTTTGTACGACTGCTTCCACTGATCGGTGCCACGGGGGCATCCATTGAGAAGACCTTCTTTGTGCGTCCAACAGGCTCGGAGTGGATTCCGTTCTTCGACATTTATCCAGTCGTCCAGCAACAACTGCTTGACACTCCTATCAACGTGCCAATTCCAATCGCGGGTCGACTGCCCGCTTCCGACGCGCCTAACGAGATCGCACTCAGCGAACGACTTGCAGAACTCCTCGGCGTCTCAGTCGGCGACTCGATCGCCTTCGAGTCAGCCTCGATCGCATGGATTGAAAAGACCTTCTCCGGCCAAGATGCAGGGCCGCTCGATGGGCCGGATCTCGATTTCGTCGTCACGGGAATCGCAGTCGCTCCCATTGACTTCGGAGCCCCAGTAGGGACCGTCTATCTCACCACGGCGTTCAGCGAGAAGTACGCCGAACAAGTCGCAACGTTCCCGAGCGGTCAGATTCGAACCAACGATCCGGCCCTTGCTGCCGAAATGATTCGAACGGGGTCGCCCGGATCCGGCTCGGACGAGCTCGACGCGGCGACTGAGCTCGGCGCGTCGCGGTGGGGCGACCTAGAGCAGGTGAACGACGGTCTGCGGGTAGGTGCGTCAGCGCTCTGGATCTTCGCCGTTGCCGCCGCTGTTGCAGGCCTGTCCATCGTTGCTCTCATCATCAGACGTTTGGCCCGAACGACATCGACAGAGCTTCAGGTGCTGTCAGCACTTGGACTCAGTCGGCTAGGTCGAGCGGCGTACGGCACGTTGTTGTTAATTCCGGTCATCGCCTTCGCCGCTCTGGGGACGTTGATCGGCGCGCGTGCCGTGACTCCGCACATCCAACCCAGCCTCGCCGCGCAGGTCGAACCGAGTCGCGGGAACTACGTCGACTGGCCACTAGCAGCCTTTGGCACGATGCTGCTGGCGTTACTCACCGTTGTGGGGACGGCTGTCGCGTTCGCTGCCATCGAGAAACGGCGCGACACGCCAGAACGTTCCAATCAGCGGCCGGCGCTTTCACGCCAAGTCCCCATCAGCGTCGGCGTTCGCCAAGCTCTTGGGGCACGCTCCGCAATCGTCACCGCGACCTTGCTGGTCGCGACCGTTGCCGCCAGCATCGTCGTCGGTGCCTCGCTCAGCAGATTGCCTTTCGAGCCCCAACTGTGGGGTGGAGGTGCGGATGCAACCATCGACTTCGGTGAGCGCGAGGGCGGCGAGTCGAACGATGAGTACATGCAAGCCCTCGACGCGTTCGGCGCAGACGACCGGATCGGAGCGCTGACCGGAGCGACGTTGTTCTACCCTGAGATCGATGGTTCTTCGGTGACAACTCTCGCGCTCGACACGCGCCGCGGAGAACCGATCCTCACCATCCTTGCCGGGCGCAGCCCGCGCACTCCCGACGAGGTCGCAATGGGCCGGGCAACGATGAACCGTCTCAACGTTGATATCGGCGACGACGTCGCGATGACGCTCGCCGGCGAGACCGAGTCGTTTCGGATCGTCGGCCAGGCCGCCTTCGCCGTAGGGGACTTCAAGATGGACGACGGTTCCGCAATCACCAGGGACGGCGGCGCCAGATTCGTCGAGTTCGACGCCGACAATCGCCTCTTCCAGATCCTGATTGAATGGCGCGACGGGGTTGACGCGGAACAACTGGCAGAGAGCCTCATTGACGATGGGTTCTCCTTGTTTGGCACACGCCAGCCACCAGTGGTCGCCAACCTGCTCCAGGTGGAGCGGCTTCCAAGTCTGCTTGCCCTCTTCTTCGGCGCCCTCGGCATGGCCTTCCTCGGCTACGCGCTGGCAGCGTCGTCACGAGCTCGCGGTCGCCAGCTAGCCGTGCTCGGCGCGCTCGGGTTGCGCCGAGCCCAACTCGCCGCGCTGCTCAGATGGCACGCCGCTGCTATGGCCCTCGTCGCCGTGCTGATCGGAGTGCCAGCGGGGCTGATCGCGGGGAGAGTCATATGGACCGCCATCGCCGACAGCGCAGGTGTCGGGGTGGAACACGCCGTTCCCATCAGCGCACTCCTAGCCACTGTCGCCCTCGCTGTCCTTGGCAGCGTCGCGATCGCGATCGCGATCGGTAGCCGTCTCAGGCGCGCAGACACGCCGCGACTACTGCGTGCAGATTGATGGTGGCAAAGCCGTGGCTGCGACCGGCCAGTCGGGGTGTGGCTGGCACTACCTCACGACACAGGCTCACGCCCTCGCCCTCGAAACCGGTGTGCTATTGACTTGTCGTATGGGAGAGCCATGGGTGTGATCACAGTGTTCCTCGCCGATGACAGTGTGTTCATCCGCGAGGGGGTCAGGGCGATGCTGTCGCGCCAGGCCGACTTTGAGATCGTTGGCGAAGCCGAGGACTACGACGGCCTCGTCGCCGGTGCCGAGAAGTCGGCCCCGAACGTCGTCGTCAGCGACATTCGCATGCCACCCAACTTCGATCGCGAAGGCATCGAGGCTTGCAAGCTGATTCGTAAAGGTCACCCCGGTACGGGCATCGTCATCCTCAGCCAATTCGACGATCCCGACTATGCGATTGCGTTGCTCTCCGAAGGTGCCGCCGGCTACGCCTACCTCTTGAAGGATCGCATCGCCGAGGGCGACCAACTGGCGCGCGCGATCCGAGAGGTTGCTTCCGGTGGATCAGTGCTCGACCCGGTGATCGTCAGCGCCTTGATGAACCCTGTTCGGCGCACCGGCGGGCTCGACACTGAAGACGACGCTTTGCTGGAAATGATCGCGGAAGGCAAGCCGATCAAGGCAATCGCCGCCGTCACGCAATCGACCCCTGCGGCAGTCGAAGCTCGCGTCGAAGACGTGTTCCGCAAACTTGCTGAAGGCGTCACGGCAGGTACCGCCGGCGCGCTCGATCGGTTGCGCAAGATGCACGCCGCAATCACTTCTCGCGAAGAGCAGGGTGAATCACTCTCACGACTGCTGCCAACAGGCGTTGCCGATCGCATTCGTGCCCGCGGTGCGCATGCTGGCGACACCGAGAAGCTGAACGTGACCTGCCTGATGAGCGACATCCGCGGCTACACGACGATCAGCGAACACACCGATCCATCGGCGTTGGCACAACAACTCAACCGCCACCGCGCTGAGATGAACAACGCGATTCATTGTGCCGGCGGCACCGTCATGCAATACGTCGGCGACGCAGTCTTGGCCGTGTTCGGCGCCCCAGAAGCGTCGACGGATCACGCCGATCGTTCCCTCGTTGCTGCTCGCGCAATGCACGCAGCGCAGGCCGTGGTCAATGCGGAGTGGATCAGCCAGGGCCTCGAACCCTTCCCCGTTGGCATCGGGCTGTCGACGGGCGACGTCGCTGCGGCAATGCTCGGCTCCGACGAGCGCCTGGAGTACACCGTCGTCGGCGACGCCGTGAACCTGTGCCAACGGTTGCAACAGTTCGCCGCCGATGGCGAGATCGTTGCCAGCGACGCAACGTGGGAGCAGCTCAGCGTCAAGCCAGAAGCCGAAGATCTCGGCACTCACTTAGTGAAGGGGCGGGCGACGCCCGTGCGTCCACGCAAGATCGCAGCAATCAATCAACAGGAGGCAACAGCACCATGACCATCAGCGAAACATTGCTCGGCACCCACGCCGACAACGACGGCACTCCAGTCGTCGATGTCCGTCAGGTGTTCCGCACGTTCGAGCAAGACACGGCACCCGTGCGCGCGTTGCGCGGCGCCGACCTCCTCCTCACGCGTGGCGAGTTCGTGGCGGTGATGGGTCCATCGGGTTGCGGCAAGTCGACACTGCTCAACATCGTCGCCGGTCTCGACGCTCCCGACGAAGGCGAAGTGTCTGTTGCGGGCGATTCACTCGTTGGCAAGAACGAGAGCGAGCTCGCGATCATGCGGCGCCAGCACATCGGCATCGTCTTCCAGTTCTTCAACCTGCTCGAAGGCATGACTGCGCTCGAGAACGTGCTGATGCCTGCGCTCATCGCGGGCCGCAAGCGGCGGCCAGCCGAGACTCGCGCTCGCGACCTGCTCGACCTGCTCGGCATCGGCGACAAGGCCAAGCAGTCCCCCGCCGCGCTCTCCGGTGGCCAGCGCCAGCGGCTTGCGATTGCTAGGGCGCTCGCCAACGAGCCGACGCTGCTGCTTGCCGACGAGCCGACGGGAGCGCTCGACTCGGAAGGCGGCGAGGAAGTGCTCGAGTTGTTCACTCGCCTGCATCGCGGTGGGCAGACGATCTTGCTCGTGACCCACGATCAGCCAGTAGCCGATGCCGCTCAGCGCATCGTGCGCATGCGCGATGGTCGCGTCGTCGACGACGGTCTCGAATAGGCCGACTGAATGACACAGACGGCGGCATCAGTGGCGACACGGCCAGTCAGCCTCGCACTCGGCGGCATCGCTGCTGCGTTGGGGACGTGGGCGATCGTTGTCAGCACCGGCAGCACGGTCGCTACATCGGCCGGGCTGGTTGTGCTTGCCTGCGTCGCGCTCGTGTGGGCTCTCGCAGGCGCAATTGTGACCGTACGTCGTCAGTGTCCTGCCGCCGCGATCATTGGTTCTCTCGCGCTCACGCTCGCGGTTGGAGCGGTGTGTTGGAGCCTTGACGCAACGAAGGATCTCGACGGCACTAGCGCGCTGCTCGTCGACATCGGACGGCGGTTCTCGCTCACCATCGCACCAGCGATCGCGTTTCACCTGCTACTGACTCTCCCCGACGGACACATCGCCCGTGTCAGCCACCGGCGACTCGTCGTGGCTGGGTACCTCACCGCTGTCGTCACAGGGCTGGCACTGCTCGCCGACCGCGGCCAGATTCTGGCCTGGCCAGTGGTGCTGCTGTGGGCGGCGACAGCGTCGGCCATGCCGGTCGCCCACGCCAACTACCGAGCGGCAGGCATCGTCGACCAGCGGCGCATGCAGTGGGTTGGTTGGGCGGCGGTGGTCGCGGCCGAGGTGATCCTGGTCTCAATTGCACTGTCATTGGTGGCCGACTGGCCCAATCACGTTGGGCACATCGCTCTCGCCGCTTCCGGGCTGGTGCCGGTGGCTCTCGCCGCTGGAACGCTGACGCGGCTGCTGGCGCGCATCGACCGCTTGCTGACGCACACCGTCTCGCTCGCTGGCCTCAGCGCGCTGATCGTGGTTGCGTACTTGATCGCGCTTGCCGCGTTTGGCCGTCGACCAGACGACAGCGAACGCTCGCTGCTGCTGTTGTCGATGCTTGCATCAGCGGGTGCGGCGATCGCTCACCAGCCGGCCCGCGCGTGGCTGACCGATCGCGCCAACAGAGTCGTGTACGGCGAGCGCATCTCGCCCGACGAAGCATTGCGCACGTGGGGCGCACGCCTTACCCGCGCCATCCCACTCGACGAGTTGCTGCTGCAACTTGCCGAGACACTGCGCAAGTCGATGCAGTTGCGCAGCGCGCAGATCTGGGCCGGTACCGACGGGCACTACGAGATCGCGGCCATGGTCCCCCACCGCAACATGAAGCCGTACTCCGTTGGCGAGAAAGAACGGGCAGTAGTCAGCCGGGCCGGCGTGTCAGGCGGCACCTGGCTCGACATCTGGCTGCCTGGCCTCGTTGAAAAGTCGAACACATCGACCCGCGTCGCACCCATTGCACACAGTGGCGAGCTGCTGGGCCTCATTGTCTGCGAACGGCCCGCCGACCGAGCCAACTTCAGTGACGAGGATGATCGCGTACTCACCGAACTGGCTCGCCAAGTTGGTCTCGCCCTCCACAACGTGCAGCTCGACACTGCGTTGCAGGCGTCGCTCGACGAACTGCGCGATGCCAACGACGAACTGCGCGCCTCGCGTGTTCGCATCGTCGCCGCTGGCGACGCCGAGCGGCGCAAGCTGGAGCGAAATCTGCACGACGGAGCGCAACAACATCTGGTGGCGCTCGCCGTCAAGCTACGGCTGGCCAAGGACTCAGTCGTCGACGACCCGGCCGACGCCGAGGCAATGATCGACGAGATTCGCGGCGACCTCCAAACGGCAATCGCTGAACTGCGGGCACTTGCCCATGGCATTTTCCCGCCGCTACTGATGTCGGGTGGCCTTGCTGAAGCATTGCCCGCGGCCGCGTCTCGTGCCGCGCTGCCGACGACGACCGAGATCCAGGTCAGCCGCCACCAGCAAGAGGTCGAGGCCGCCGTCTACTTCTGCTGCATGGAGGCAATGCAGAACTCGGGCAAGCACGCCGGCGAGGGGGCGTCAGGCGCGATCAAGGTGTGGGAGACCGAGTCGGCGCTGCACTGGGAAGTCTCCGACGACGGCCCCGGATTTGATCTCGCCGGTGGTGGCGGCAGCGGTCACGGCTTCGTCAACATGCGTGACCGCATGGGTTCGTTCGGCGGAACGATCGAGGTGCTCAGCACTCCGGGGGCAGGAACAACTGTTCGCGGGCAACTACCGCTCGGCTAACAACCAGAGCGCCATGCTGGATCGCCGCCTGCTTCCCACAAGCGACGCAGAACACGCGGCGACAACTCGTCCTTGTTGACGTACGCCGCTGCACCACACGTGCGGGCCGCTGGTGGCATGTCGTCCTCGGTGTAGGTGGAAACGAGGATGACCATCGTCTCCGGGTGCGAGTCGGTGATGATCTTGGTTGCCTCGAGACCGTCGAGCGCACCCATGTTGATGTCCATCAGCACAACTGCCGGGTGCAGCGCATCGGCCACTTCCACGGCTTCCTCACCGGAAGTCGCCTCGGCAACGAGTTCGAAACCGGGTACCCGCGTGATGACCGCCCGCGCCGCAGCGCGAAAGGGCGCCTGGTCATCGACGACCAGAACCCGAACGACCTGTTCCATTAGCGGGACCTCCATGACAGCGTCATGGTGACAGATCAGCTCTTTCCTGGGAATCGTGCTGCTACGTCAGCAGGGGTGTGGCCTGCATCACCATCGGTCAGATATACCAGGACGGCGGCCACCCTACGATTGACGTCGCGCTCCTCGCTCAGGTGCAGTTTGGAGAAGATCGAGTTGATGTGCTTCTCGACGGCCCGCTCCGAGAGCACCAAGGTGGCCGCAATCGCTGCATTCGACTTGCCCTGAGCCATCTCGCCCAGCACCTCGCGCTCGCGCGGCGTCAGGAAGTCGATTGGGGTCTTGGTCGCGCGACTCGACGAACTGACGAGCTGCTCGACGACCTTCGGGTCGATCACCGCTCCTCCGGCAGCAACGACGCGAATCGCTTCAACGAGGTCGTCAACATCGGCGACCCTGTCCTTCAACAGATAACCACGCCGTGCCGAGCCCTGGGAAAGCAGCGACACCGCGTACGCAGGCGACACGAACTGGCTCAGAACGATGACACCGATGTGCGGATGGCTTTCCCGCAGCGCTGCTGCTGCACGAATACCCTCGTCAGTCCCGGTAGGTGGCATTCGAATGTCAGTAACGACCACGTCCGGATTCTCTTTGTCGACCAACGTGAGCAGCTCGTCGTACGTGCCCGATGTTCCGACAAGCGTCAAGTCCTTGGTCGATGAGATCAGGCGCGCCAAGCCATCGCGCAGCAGTGCGTTATCTTCAGCGATCGCGACTCGAATTGACACGGTTTCGATCCTACGCCGGGGACAACAAGCAGGGGTGCTATCACTACTGCCGCTGTGGGGGCTCCCACCTGGCTGCGCCCGTCGGCCGCGAGTTGAATGAGACGATGAACGACGACACTCTTCGCAGCCGCGGTTCGTTCGCTGCGGGATGGATGGTTTTGCGTTCCGGACTGCGTCGGTCGTGGCGCTCCGCACTAGTGCTGGCAGGACTGTTCGGCGTCACCGGCGGAATTGCTATTGCCGCGCTGACAATGGCCGACCGCGTGGAGTCGTCGTACGACGACCTGCTGGCCGAGACCGACGCGCCCGACAACTATTCCTTCTGCTTCGAATGCGACCTCACATCGGATCCCGCCATCTCTGAGGTCGCGGTCGTCGAAGAGTTCTATCCAATTCTGTACACCACCGATGGTGTACTCCTCGGACCGTTCGGCAGCGAGTGCGAAACCGGGCCGGGCGAGTTAGCAGCGTGGTCTGCGGGGTGGCAGCGACCTGATGCGCCGCTCGTGCGCGTCATCAACGGCCGCCTTCCCACACCCGGCGCCGCCAACGAGATCGCACTGCCCGCCATTACAGCCGAGCGAGCGGGGGTCAAGATCGGCGACGAGCTTTCCGTCGCTGGGGTTTGCCACACCGACGAGCCCAACTTCCAACCGCAGTCGTTGTCGGTGGTCGGAATCTTCGTTGGCTTTGCCGACGTTCGCCCACCTGGACTAGCGCAGTACCTCGAGCTCACACTCGTTGATCGTTCCTTTGGCGCTTCAATCGGCGTCGAGCCATCAATCGGTGGCACCATGGTCTGGTACGCAGCCGGGGCCGACGTCGACGACCTGACTGATGAGGTGCAACAGTCGATCTTTCTTGACCTCGAAGAACACGCCCATTTGATCAAAGATCGCTTACGTCCCGATGCCACGGCGTTGCGGCTCCTGGCGGTTGTGGGCGCCTTGGCGGGGGTCGCTGTCCTCGGCCAACTTCTCGCTCGCCACCTGCGATTGCTCGCCACCGAACACACCACGTTGCGCGCCATCGGCATGACGCGACGCGGCATGTGGTACCTCGGCGTCGGTCATGGTGCCTTGATCGCGATCTGCGCCGGCGCGATCAGCGCAGGAGTTGCGGCAGGTTTCCTTCCGCTGATGCCACCGGGCGCGGCGGAAGGAATACTCCTTGGTACCAGTAACTCGATTGCGCCTCGCGCGTTGGCACTCGCCATCGCGGCGACGGTCGCCGTTGTGTTGCTTCTCTCCCTCGCGCCCGCGTGGCTGGCTGCGCGAGCAGTTGCTCCGAAGAATGCGTCGAGTCGGCTCAGCCTTGCCTCGCGATTCGTTGGGGACGGCCGCCTTGGCACCACCCCGGCTTGGGGAGTGCGCCTTGCACTGGAGCCCGCTGCGGCGACGCAACCAGTTCCAGTGCGCAGCGGGCTCGGCGCCGCAATCGTCGCGACTGCGGTCGTCGCTGGCGTGGTCACCTTCGCCGCTGGCCTCGATCACTTACGCGCAACGCCGCGGCTGGTGGGTTGGAACTGGGACTTCGTTGTCGGCGGCGACGACGTCGACCTCGACGCAGTCACTCAGTTTCTCGCGTCGCGCCCCGACGTTGAGCGATCGTCGTTGGGAACGATCTTTCCGAGTGGCATCACTGTCGGCTCCGATCAACAGGTCTACGAATTTGCCTTCGGCACAGGAATCGACGCAGTCACACCGGTTGTTCTGGCCGGTCGGGTTCCGGAGGGCCCTGACGAGTTACTACTCAATGCGGCGCTGGCCGCTGATCTCGGGGTCGAGATCGGCGACGGCGTCACCGTGCTCGCCTCCGACTCGTTCGCGTTTCTGCACGACGCGCTCGGCGTCGATCGCGAACTGCCGGATCTGCGCGAAGTCGAGTTCGAGCTAGTTGGCATTGGTGTCTTGCCGATCTATGGAGGTCAATTCGACATCGGCATCTCGCTAACGCTCGACGGCCTACAGCGAGCCTTCTCGCCAACTGCTCGCGACGACATGATCCGACTGCTTTTGAGCGCCGAACCAGATCGCCTCTTGCTGGCATTGGTGGACTTTGGCCTCGATGCACTCGCCGCTGAGATCGCTGGCGCGTTGCCCAACGCGACCGCAACTGTCATCCAGGCATGGACCGACGAGCAGTTGGCATCGTTGTTGAACACGACCGTCGGGCCCCACGGCGTGTACGTGGTCCTCGCGGATGGCATCGACCGTGCGGCGTTCGCAGCTGACTTCATAGAATCCGGCCTACTCGGCGAGGACCCCCTCGTGATCGGCATGCAGCCCGATGGGAGCGCGACGCCGATCACCGAGTTGGTTGCGCTCGACCTCGACGACGTTGCGTGGATTCCTGCGGGGATGGGCACACTGATGGCGCTCACCACGGTGGCAGTGTTGGCTCACCTGATCGCTACCGGCGCACGCGCTCGCCGACGCGACATCGCAACACTGCGAGCGCTCGGCACCGCTGGCCGTCAGGCACGGGCCATCATCGCATGGCAAGCAGCGACACTCGTTGTCGTTACCGCCGTTGTTGCGCTGCCGGTCGGAGTCGTTGCTGGCCGCTATGCGTGGAACAAGTACGCGGAAGGGCTCGGCGTGGTTCCCGAGGCGGTCACACCGTGGACGCGTTTGGCAGTGCTGTTCGCAGCTTTGCTCGCTGCTGGCTTACTCGCCGCCGTGCTACCGGGCAGAAGCGCAGCGCGCATGCGCCCGATTGACTCGCTACGCAGCGAGTAGCGCCGATCAGCCGCCGGCAGTACAAGGGCGGGGGCCATCGCGCAGAAACGAGTACTGCACAAGCGCCTGACATGCCGCGTTGACGCGTCCGAAGATGTCCTCATCACCGACGTTTGCGATGGTGCTGTCGAGAACCTCGTCGATGTTTGCGCCTTCTTCGGCTTCCGCGACTGCGGCGAGCACTTCGTCACGACGTTCCACGAACTCTGACAGCGACGCGATGTACTCCGCGTGCTGGTCGCGCAACGTCGACGGCGGCTCGACGACTCGCAACGCAACCGCCAACTCGTCGAGCGCATCGAAGAAGCTGGCAAACAGACTGGCTGCCGCCGCACGCGGATCGGGGTCGCTCTCGTCAACCCCGCTGAAGGCGCGGCTCATGACCACGTTGAACTGCGAGTCGGCACCGCCCATGAGCACGAAGTAGTCGAGTTCGGCCGCTGTGAGCGACAGGTCGGGTGGAGCGGTTCCGCCGTTCAGACCTGTCACGAACGCGTCAATTGCAGACGACCCGTCTGCGCTGATCGCGACGTCGACGGCGAACCCAGCGTCATCGCGAACAATCGCACCGTCGTCATCGACGCGTACCTTCATGCTCTCGATGGTCACCAGGGTCGGATCGACGGCGGCCATCGCTGCCAGTTCGTCCCATAGGTAGAAGCCGTCGAGCGAGCGGGAGGCGGCCAACCGGTGGACTTCTTGTGCGGCAGCTGACTCGAGTGAGCCAAGCCGCGCGACCAAGCGATCATTCCAGGCGACAAAGTTCGTGGCATCAAGTGGAACAAAGGTCACAGCGATCCCGGCGGCGATGACACGGCGCGCCGCCTCCGGGTCGACATAGATGTTCCACTCGGCGGCCGGCGAGTCTTCGACGTTGCCGGGAACGGTTACCGCACCACCCATGATGACGATCCGTGCAACCTTGTCGGCCAATTCCGGCGCCTCGGCGAGCACAACACCAAGGTTGGTCAGCGGCCCGACGGCGACCAAGGTCACAGGTTCTGTCGCGGCGCGCAACGTGTCGGCAAGCAGTTGCTCGGCGTCGACGAGAGGGTCTTCCTCAACGACGGGCGGCAGATCGTTGCCCCATTCGTTCACGCTCGAGCGCCACTCTTCGGGCCAATCGCGATCTCCGAGTAGCGGAGTATTCCGGCCGCACCCAATCGGCACGTCGTCGCCGCCCGTCATGACCAGCAACGAGCGGGTGATGCGCAGACCGGGTTCGCAATCCGCCTCGCCCGTGCCTGGCAGCGTGACCGCCAGTAGGTCGACCGACGGGCTGGACGCGAGATACAGCAGCGCACCAGCGTCAGACAGCGTCGGGCTGTAGTCGAGCACGACCTGCATGCGTGGCTCGGATCCGGAGTCCTTGTCGTCGTCGGAGCAACTGACCAAAGGGGCAACCAAGGCCACGGACACAAGAAGACCTCTGTAGGCGCGCATAGAACTACAGACGGTTTGGAATGCCACGCAGGTGACAGCCGCTACTTCGCGTCGGGGGCTTCCTCGATCCGCAGAATCCAGGTACCCGGCCCGAGCGGCGGCATCGACGCCGCGGACGCGCCAGGTGCACTTTGAACGCGCGTCTGAGCGGGTCGTTCGTCACCCGCCAACAGCCGCCCGATGATCGGCAGTGCGACCACGTTGAGACCGTGCAGAATGCCCATGATCAGCAGCATCCCGCCGACACGCACCACCTCGTCCTTCAACTGCGCGCCTGTGGACATCCGCCACTTGGTGCTCTCAACGAACGTGATCGTGAACAGGATGAACGCGGTGAAGACCAAGTAGTAGGCCACGTCGGTCAACACGAGATAGCTCTTGCCGGTTCGCGGGTTAGCCCGAAACACGTCGGCTGCGTAGGAACGCCCGAAGCGTTTGATGAACGGGCCGAGGCCGATCGCAATCGCGACCAGCACGATGTTGGTGATCAATTCGATGACCCACCACTGCATGTTGAACCTCCTGTTGTTGAAATCTGAGAGTGCGAGAGCTAACGCGGCGTTGGCCGCAATGAAGCCGAGAATCCACGAGGCGAGCTTCAGCCGAAAGCGGCGGCGAGCGCGTGCGTCGCTCACGCTGCCTGTCACGCGAGCGAAGAGATCAGGGTTCTCGAACACTGTCGTCCGCGCCTCGGCGAACGCCTCGGTCAGCCGGCTTTCGAGCGTGCTCACGACCCGCCCAACTTCTGGTCGAGCGCAGCCATCGCGCGCAGCAGATGAGTCTTCACCGAATTGATCGACACACCTAGCGTCGCGGCAATCTCGGCGAGGGAGAGTTCCTCGAAGTATTTGAGCGTGATGCAATCGCGCTGACGGGTCGGCAACTTCCGAACGGCCTCCAGCACGACGCGATGTTCCTCGGTGCGGGCCAGTTGGTCACCGACGTCGTCGACCACGTCGACTTCGCGACCCGCCGCCGCGCGATGGCGCAGTGACACCAGTCCGCGGCGATTGTGATCTCGCGCCAGGTTCAGCACGATCGATCGCAGGTAGGCCGGAGCACGGTCGATCGACTCGATCTTGCTCGCATGGCGCGCCAGCCGCAGGAATGCCTCCTGGACGATGTCCTCGGCAGCATCGCGGTCATCGACGAAGAGGCGCGCTAGTCGGACGAGCGACCGACCCTCTGTGCGAAACAGCTCGACGACCAGCTCCTCGGCTGCGTCGCTGATCACCTCGCCCTGCTCGCGCGCGATCGCGATTGAGGTGAGCAAGGGCGGCAGCAGCCAAGCGCGAACGGGAAGAGCGATCGTGTTCACGTCGTCAACCGCCCACTGCTGCCATACACAAACAGACGCCCCGCAAAGGCACGCGGGTGACACGGTTAGTGTCGCTCATCAGCGAAGACTAAACGGAAGCGAGGAGACCAATGAGCAGTCAACGAATTCAGAACCTGTCGCTACTCGTCATTGCAGTCATCATGTTGCCTGCGGGCGTACAAGCGGCCTTCGCACCACGATCGTTCTTCGACGACTTCCCGCTCGGACGTGGTTGGATCGCGAAAGAGGGCGGCGCCTACAACGAGCACCTCGTCCGCGACGTCGGCGTGCTGTTCCTTGCGCTGATCATCGTCACCGCTTGGACTGCGCTACGCAGCCGCCCTTCTCGCCCGGTCGCCGCAGCCTGGCTGCTGCAGGGTGTGCTGCACCTCGTGTACCACGGCGGCCACCTCGACGGCTACAAGTCCGTCGACAAGGTCGGCATGATTGGCTCGCTGACCGTGGTCCCCGTGCTGGCACTGATCGCGCTATGGGCTGGGCGGTCGCAAGAGAGCGCTTGACTATCGAAGTTCGAACAAGAGACAATCTCAACATGAGCACAGCACCACTTGAACAGGCGGTCGCCGCCGCCAATGCCGTACTTGCAGGCGTGAAGGCCGACCAACTCGGCGCCGACACACCGTGCGCGTCGTGGAAGATCTCCGACCTGGTGAACCACATGGTTGCCGGACAGTTCTGGTTCGCAGCTGTCGCGAAGGGTGAAGCCGCGAGCGATGCAAAGGCACCCGACTTCTCCGCTGGAGATTTCGCGGCCACATTCGCAAAGGCTTCCACCGACGCCGTCGCTGCGTTCGGTGCCAGCGGGGCGATGGAGAAGACCCTGACGCTTCCGTGGGGCGAGATGAAGGGCTCCGACTTCATGGGCCTCGCAACGACCGACACCTTCTGCCACGCATGGGATCTCGCCCGCGCCACCGGTCAGAGCACCGACCTCAACCCCGAACTCGCTGCCATGTTGCTCGTCGGTTCACGCGCTGGCATTTCAGCGAACTTTCGCGGACCCGAAGGCGCGCCGTTCGGTCCCGAGCAAACGGCACCTGCGGGTGCGACCAAGGCCGACGAACTCGCCGCGTTTCTGGGACGCAAGGTCTGACCCGAGAACGCGGGCGAGGCCAGGCGACTGCACTTTCAGTCGCCGATGCGCTAAGAACGGCGCATGAAGTTCCTGAAGAATCCGAAAGTCGTCGTCCCAGCGATCGTTGCCATTGCCGCACTTGCATGGCTCGCATTCGGTTACTTCGCCGTCCACACTCTCTTCATCGACGACAAGGTCAACGAAGCAGCGCCGACCTTCGCCCCACAAACCACCCCTGCGCCTGAGGTCTCGACGGCAGCCACAACGCCAACGACGATCGTGCCGGTGGTCACGACGGTTACGCCAACGGTGCTGGCCACGGTGCCTCAGCCGCAGATCGTCACGGAAGCGATGGGTACCTTCGTCTCGCTCGACCACGACACGTCGGGAACGGCAGCGGTGCTTGGCGACGGCAGCGGCCGACGGTTCCTTCGCTTTGAGAACTTCGAAACCGACAACGGGCCAGATCTCAAGGTCTACCTCGTCAACAGCTCAACCGGTGATGTATCTGACTACATCGATCTCGGCGAACTGAAAGGCAACATCGGTGATCAGAACTACGAGATCCCCGTCGGTGCCGACCTCAGTGTGTACGACAAAGTCGTGATCTGGTGTGTGCGCTTTTCGAGCCCATTCGGGGAAGCGCCGCTTCAGCCAGCCTCGTCCTGAACTCGTGCAGCTGCGACTGGCAGCACGCGACTCGCAGCGACCGCGATGACGACGTTGCACGCCGCTGCCAGCAGCAGCGCTGAACGCAAGCCAACCGACGACGCAATCGCCCCCCAGGCGACCGCGCCGGCCGACACACCCAGCCATACCATCAGCATCGCGAGTGCGGAAGCGCGGCCGCGAACCGAGTTCGGTAACTGCACCGCGTAGTTCGAGAACAAAGTGCTGAGCGCCCCCATCTGGCCAACGCCGGACAGAAACAGCGCCAACACGCCCATCCAGACTCGGGTGCTGATCGCGAACAGCGCCGTACCCGTCGACCAGATCGCGGCGGACGCGACGACGGCGCGCCCCGGATAGCTGCCCGCACGAATGCGGGGCAGCCCCCAAACGGCCACCACGGAACCAACTCCCAGTCCGCCAGCAAGCCACCCGAAACCAGCCGGTGAGACATCAAGCCTGTCGCGGGCGACGAGCGGCAGCGTCGCCGCGAGCGCAGCGCCTGCCGCCGAGAGCAATCCCAGTTGCAGCGCCGCATGGCGTAACCCTGCGCTGGCGGTCACGTGCCGAAGACCTTCGCGAATGGCACCGGGTCCGAGGTCCCGTCGCCCCGTGAACCGCCCGGGAGGGCGGTACGCGCGCGCGACCGCCACCACTCCTACGAACGAGACCGCGTTGAAGATGAAGACGACACCCGGTCCCGACGCGGCGATCAGCACTCCTGCAAGTGCTGGTGCCAACGCCTGTGCGGCATTCCGAGAGATCGCATCGAGCCCAATTGCTTGCGCAAGATGCTTGAGACCGACCAACTCTGGGGTGAGCGCCATGAACGCTGGGGCTGCGATCGTCAGCGCGACCGACTCAAGAAACGTGCCGCCGAGCAGCAGGGTCGGCGACATCTGGTCAAGGAGCTCGATAATGCCCAAGGCTGCAGCGACCGCCAGCGCCGCCAGTTGCGTCGCAATGATCACGCGACGTCGGTCGAATCGGTCGGCGATAGCCCCTGCGTGAAGAGCCAGCAGGAACCCCGGTATCGCCCATGCCGCTTGCACCAAGCTGTTGAGCGTCGGCGATCGCGACATCGTCGTCATCGACCAACCCGCACCGAGCAGGTGGGTGAACGTTCCGATGTTGGAGACCAGCCCCGCAATCCACAGCGATCGGTAGACCTGAATACGTAGCGGCGACCATGGACCCAACGATGCCGGCGCGTCGCCGGCAGCATCAGTCGTCATCGAGCCGAACATAGCTGTCTCCGCCTACGACACGGGCACAGACGTTGGACCCTAGGCACCGACGACGTCCAGTCGCATCATGAACGTAGACAACGGGGTTCTTCAACGGTGTCGAAATGGAGGTGTCGGCGATGCTGACCGAACACGATGACAAGTTGTCGACCAAGGCGAAGCTTCCGCCTCGCTGGTTCATGCGAGCTTTCTGGTTCGTCCATCGCCGCACGTACCGATGGACTGGTGGCCGACTCGGTCTTTGGCGACCGAAGCCCAACGGCTGGGGTGCCATGCGGCTCAACACAGTCGGGCGGCGGACCGGCACGACGCGCAGCGTCATGGTTGGCTACTTCGAGGATGGACCGAACCTCGTCACGATGGCGATGAACGGCTGGGGCGAAGGCGAGCCTGCGTGGTGGTTGAACGTGCAGGCCCACCCCGACATTGAGGTCGACCTCCCCGATGGGCCGCGTTCGGTGACCTGTCGCGCTGCCCACGGCGAGGAGCGCGACCGACTGTGGCACCGTTGGCGGGAGATCGACAACAACCTTGACGAGTACGCAGCACGTCGCTCGACGGAGACTGCAGTCGTGATCATGGAGCCACGGCTGTAGCTTCCACACGTCATGTCGATGCGCACGCGAGCTCTCCGCTTGTTCGCGTCGTGGGTCTTGGTAGCGATCGGTGTACCGATGCTGATCCGAGCCGAGCTCGGTGTCGCGCCCTTCGACGTGCTCAACACCGGCGTCACTGAGGCCATCGGCTGGTCGCTCGGGGTCGCGTTCATCGTCAACGCCATGATCTTCTTCACGATCGGCACCTTGCTCGGCGCGCGACCAGGGTGGGGATCAATTGTGGGCACAGCGGTCATCGGCCCGCTGGTGAACATGGTGCTTCGGATCATTCCAGAACAGCGGCTTCTCCTGCCCCGGATGGGGTTGTTCGGCGCTGGCACGCTGATCATCGCAGTTGCGATCTGCCTCGTCATCACGACCGAACTGGGCGCGGGACCAACGGAAGTAGTGATGCTCGGGCTGATCCGTCGCGGCATGGACATCGTGCCGGCTCGCTGGATCGCCGACGGCACCCCGCTTGTGATCGGAACGGTGCTGGGGGGCGCCATCGGTGCCGGAACGGTGCTGTTCGCGTTGTTGCTGGGACCGATGGTGAAGTTCGGCTTACGTCGCCTGAAATACGAAACGCGGCGTCACGTCCCGGTGGGGACGGACGCCGCGTTCGGTGTTTGAGCTATTCGACTGCTAGCTGAGCCAGCAGATCGGACTTTGCCGATTCGAAATCCTCGAAGGAAATCGCTTCGTCGCCGAATTTCTGATGCAGTTGCGCAAGGTCGGCGAGCACGACATCTTGTGGACGTCGCACGGCTGTCGCCACGGCGGATTCGTCGTCTGACGGATCGGCGGTGGCTTCGGCTTGCTTTCTCTCACGCTTGAGCGCGGCCTTTTCTTGCTTTGCGCGTTCTCTATCGCGCTTGGCTCGGCCGTTACTGCTCAGAGCGGGCGGACGTTCTGTGCTTCTTCGCCCTTGCGGCCGGGGGCCACATCGAACTCGACGCTCTGACCCTCGACGAGGGACTTGTAGCCCTCACCCTGGATCTGCGAGAAGTGAACGAACACATCGTCGCCTTGCTCACGGGAGATGAACCCGTAACCCTTTTCGGCATTGAAAAACTTGACTGTACCTGTGGCCATTTTGGGCCCTCACTTTGTTTTGACGCGGGACACCAAACTGGAAACCCCTTGAACCCGCAATTGTAGCCAGGTTTCCGACATTCCACTCACAGCAGGGCGATGAGCGCACCCGACCCGACCACAGCCAACAAAGCCGCCGCAATCGCCGCGAATCGCCGGTCTCCGACTCGCCACCAATGCCCGCCCACGACCACGACGCGCAGCAAAGGCACAGCAATGACAATCGCCACCGAAAGTCCGGCCAGTGTCGACCGCACCGTTCCGCTGGTGAAGGACCCGAGGAACGCGAACACCAACGCCGCTGCGGTCGCACCAAACAGGATCGGCCGCAGCCCCCGGATCGGCGAGTCGAGGTCGCTCATGCTCGAACCGCCATCACGATGGCGATGACGACCAGTGCCGCGCTCAGAAACATCCGCACCTGCTGAGGCGCCAGCCGAGACTGCACCGCTGCGCCGAGCGAGCCGCCGACGATGCTCCCGGCGCAGACTGCGGCGCACGCTGTCACGTCGAGTCGGCCCTGCAGGGCAAACACAATCAGCCCGGCAGCAGCGGTCACCCCAATCGTGAACGTTGTCGTCGCCGCCGCCACCCGTACCGGGATGTGCATCACTTCGCTACTTGCGGGAGTCTTCACGAATCCGCCTCCCGCGCCTGCGAGCCCGGCGACTACCCCGGAGAGACCGAACAGAGCTGCTCCCGTGCGGAATCGCCGGGCTCGATAGGGCACGAAGCCATCGCCAAGTTGATACACACCGGACAGTTCCCCGATGTGCTCGCCGACATCGTCGGCCGTCAAGCTCGGATCCGGCTGATTGCGAATACCTTTGCGGCGACCACCCAGAACACCCGCCGCCAAGGCCACGGCAGCCAGCACCAACTTCAGGGCCCGATCGCTCGCCAATCCGCTCGCCAAGGCGCCCGTGACGGCGCCGGCGCTCGCAAACACCTCGGTTGAGATTCCGATGCGATGATTCACTAACCCATTGCCGAGTTGGCGGACACCGGCCGCTGTCGATCCCGCAGCCACCGACACCAGCCCGAGGGGCGCTGCGGCCCGAGCCGATGTGCCCGTTAGCACCAAGAGCGGTACCAGTAACACCGCTCCGCCAAGGCCCCCGATCGCTCCGACGGCCGATGTCACCGCGGCGAAGGCAAACTCAGTCCAGTTCACGCCCAAGTCTGCATCATGCGCACGTCGCCCGTACAGTTGCGGCATGTCCGCAGTCGACTCGTTCAAAGGCCGGCCGATCGAACTACGCAGCGACAACTGCGCGGGCGCGGCGCCTGAGATTCTCGCGGCGATCGAAGCGGCAAACACGGGATCAGCGTTGGCATACGGCGGCGACGCGACGACTGCCGCACTCACCGAGCTCGTCTGTGATCTGTTTCAGAACACCGCGGCGAAGGTGTTCCCGGTGCTCAGCGGCACCGCGGCCAACTCGCTGGCGTTGTCGGCGATGTGCCCGCCATGGGGAAGCGTCCTGTGTCATGAGTCCGCGCACATCTTCGTCAACGAAGCCGGAGCAACTTCGATGTTTGGGGGCGGGGCGGTGATGCGCGGCTTGACGGGGGCCGACTACAAACTTCACCCCGCCGAAGTCAAACGGGCCTTCGACACGACGTCGTGGCACGATCCCCACTGCTCACAGCCCTCGGTGCTGTCAGTCACATGCCCCACCGACTTCGGCACCATCTATACCCCGGCAGAGATCAGCGCCCTTGGCGAGACAGCCGCGACGCGCGGTCTCGCACTTCATCTCGATGGTGCCCGCATGGCCAATGCGCTCGTTGCGTTGGGTTGCGCAGCGGCCGAGTTGACGACTCACGCAGGGGTGAAGGCGTTCTCGCTCGGCGCAACCAAGAATGGCGCCCTCAGCACCGATGCGATAGTGAGCTTCGATGAAGCGGCGAGCGACCAACTCGTCTATCGACTGAAGCGCGCAGGCCAGGTCGCTAGCAAGATGCGATTCCAATCCGTGCAACTACTCGCCTACCTCACCGACGGCTTGTGGTTACGACTTGCGCAAAGGGCAAACGATGCGATGGCCGACCTGTCCGCCGGACTGCGCAAGCTCAACGTCGAGTTCCTTGCGGAACCGCAAGCCAACATGCTGTTCGCACGAGTTGGGCAGCCGACGATCGAGCGACTTGTTGCGAACGATCTGCTCTTCTACGAGATGGGCGGCGGCGTGCTGCGGTTCGTCACCAGCTTCCAGACAACCGGCGACGACGTCGCAGAAGTGTTACGACGAGTGGAGCGCGCATTCACCCCAAGCTGAATTGCCTGGCGGCACAGCAGCCGCAGGTTTAACCCACTAGCCGCAGGGCTTTCAGTCCGCGGATCACGAAGTTCGGATGGTAGGTCGGCTCCTCCGCCAAGCTCAGCGTCGGAAACCGGCGAGCGAGCCCTGCGACAGAAGTCTCGATCTCTTGCCGCGCCAACGGCGCGCCGACACAGAAGTGGATACCACCGCCGAAACCGATGTGAGCGGTGTCGCCGCGGCCGATGTCGAACCGATCGGCGTCGTGGAAGCGGCGTGGGTCGCGCTGGGCGGCGCCGAACAGCATTGCCACCTCATCGCCGACCTTCAGCGATTGGCCGGCGATTTCGACGCCGTCTTCGAGCACCCAGCGTTCGAACAGGTGCAACGGCGAATCCCAGCGCAACATCTCCTCGACAGCAACGCGCGCTGCTACCCCGCCACTCACCACACGCTGCCACTCACCATCGTGCAACAACATTGCCCGCATCCCATTGCCCAGCGTGTTCACCGTCGCCTCGTGACCAGCCTCGAGGAGCACCATCGTCGTCGACACGATCTCGTCCTCGGTGAGCACGTCGCCCTCATCCTCCACGCGCACGAGCTCCGAAATCAACAAACCATCGGGTTCAGTGCGCTTCTTGGCGATGAGGTCTTTGGTATAGGCGATGTACTCGGCGGCCGCAGTGTTCGCTGCCGCCCGAATGGCGTCGGTGGTGCTGAGCTCGTACATCTTGACGATCGCATGTGACCAGTCGAGCAACAAACGGGTGTCAGAGCGGGGCACCCCGAGCATCGAGCAGATCACGGCCACCGAGTAAGGCTGCGCATAGTCGGTCAGTAGATCGAAGTGCCCTAGGTCGCGGCAGTGATCGAGCAGCTCGTCGGCGAACTGCTCGATCCGTGGACGCATCGCCGTCACAGCCTTCGGGGTGAACACCTTCGACACCAGCCGACGAATGCGGGTGTGATCGGGCGGCTCAAGACAGAGAAGCGACCATTGCTCGTGTTGCAAAAACGCCGACCAGCGGGCATCGGGCTCCGGGCGCCCTAGCTGCGCATGTGTGTACAAGTGGCTGTAGCTGCGACCCAACCTTCGATCGCGCAGCGTCTCGTGCACGTCGGCGAAGCGCGTCAGCGTCCACTGCCCACTGCGTTCGTTCCAGAAGACCGGCGTCGCCTCACGCAACTCGTTCAGCACCGGGTAGGGATTGGAGATGAACGACGGATCGTCGACGTCGAAACGGGTGATGATGTCCGTGAGTTTCACGCGACGGCCCTGTTCATCCGTCAGCCCATCACTGTGCCGGAAGTGTTCGCCTTCTCGCGCCGCCTGGAGAACGATGCCAGGTTGATCGACCGACCTGTTCGCTGGCCAGTGAAGCGCACTGGTTGTTGGTCGTGGTCGTTGCCAGCTTGCTCGGCGTCGATGATGTCGCGCAGGAACTGGCCAACGATTGGGGCATTCTTGAACTGGTTGCCACTGGTGCCACACGCCATGAAGAAGCCCGGGAGGTCGCTCTTGTCGTAGATCGGCACCCAGTCGTCAGCCACGTCGTAGAGCGCAGCCAGCCCAACTGGGCGGTGCGGGACACCGAAGGCGGGTACGCGGCGCGCTAGTCGCATCATCGAAACCTCGAACTGATCGACGGTGGGATACTCGTCGAAGTTGTCGGGATCGTCGACCCAATGCAGCTCGTCGCACTCGGGTTCGGTGCCGCCGACCAGCCAGGTTCCACCCGGTTGCGGTCTGAGGTACTGCCCGAGATCGAGATCCGCGACGGCCGGCACGCCGTCTTCCAGCCGCAGGCCTGCGGGCGCAGCCACCGAGAAAACTTCCTGCCGCAGCGGCCGATTGCCGACACGCATGCCGTCGACAACTCCCGCCATCTTGTTGATGAAACTGGAATGCGGGCCGGCCACATTGACGACGACCGGCGCGCTGATCTCTTCGCCGCTAGCCAACGCAACACCAGTAGCGCGACCGTGAGCGCGCGTAATGGCAACGACCTGCTGGTTGAAGCGGAACTGTGTTCCGTGTTGTTTCGCGGCGAAGGCGAGATTGCATGCGGCCAACTTCGGATCATCGACGAAGCCAGATTCCGGCTCGACGAGCGCGGTCAGCCGCGTCGACGTGTCGTCAGCGAACGCAGGATCGTCGATGCGCTTTGGCGGAAAGTAGGCGCCGAGATCGACTCCCGGTAGCAGGACACGCAATTCGTCGATGCCGGCGACCGTGTAGGCGATGCCGACCTCGTCCCACAGTCGTCGAATCCGCGCGGTGTTGTCGTCGGGTGTGTTGAAGATGCACATGCCGGTGCGCGTGAATCGCGCCATGCCGTCCGGGTCGGACACGCCGAGATGGCGTTCCCAGTCGTGCCACATTGCAGCCGCTTCCCACGCGGTCAGCACCGAGTCGAGCGTGGAGTAGCTGAACCGAATAATGGAGACCGACGAACTCGTCGAACCGGCGCCAACGGACGGACCTTTGTCGACTACCACTACCTTGCGACCGCCGCGAGCGAGTTCGAACGCGACGGATGCTCCGATGACCCCAGCCCCAATAACGACTGCGTCAACGCGGTCGGTCACAAGACGACACTTCCGAACAACCAGCCGACGAGGCTGGTCACTGCCATCGCCAACGCGCCGCCGATGACAACTCGTGCGATCGATCTCCAGGGCGAAGCTCCCCCGGCCCGAGCACCGACGAACCCCAGTCCGACGAGAGCAACCAGCGTCGTCGCTGCAATCAGCGGCACGCGCAGCGACTCGGAGGCGAGCACCGCGGCGACCAACGGCAACGACGCGCCAACCGAAAATGCCAAAGCCGAGCTCCACGCAGCCTGAAACGGACGAGCAAGGTTGTCGCGAGAGATGCCAAGCTCGTCGCGCAAGTGCGCGCCAAGCGCATCGTGCTCGGTGAGCTGCACGGCGACCTCGGTGGCAAGTTGCGCCGAGAGCCCTTTCGCTTTGTAGATGGCTGTCAGTTCCTCGAGCTCGTGGTCGGCTTGATGCGCGAGCTCCCACGTTTCCTTTGCGATGTCGCTGCGCTCGGAGTCGCGCTGCGAGGAGACCGAGACGTACTCGCCGAGTGCCATCGACACCGCGCCGGCCACCAGCCCGGCAAAGCCGGCGGTGAGGATTGCGTTGCGTGTCGCGTCGGCGGCCGCAACACCTAAGAGCAGCGCGGCCGTTGAGATGATTCCATCGTTGGCGCCCAACACCATGGCTCGCAGCCAGCCTGTGCGATGACCGTAGTGACCCTCGTAGTGCCGCATAACGCGAGCCTACCGACGGAGGAGTCGTAACCCGGGTAAGGCCGCGTCTCAGTCGGCGGCAGTAATGTTTCGAGGATGCCCAAGGCCCTGATGCACCCGTTCGCAAAGCCCTCACGCGAGGAGTTCCACCGCATCGTGCGCGGCGAAGGAGCCTTGGTGTACACGGCCGACGGACGCGAGGTCATCGATGGCATGGCCAGCCTGTGGCACTGCGCCATCGGCCACGGCCGCAAAGAGATGGCCGACGCCATCGCCAGCCAAGTCATGAAGCTCGAGACGTACTCGATCTTCGATCCGTTCACCACCGACCCGGCTGAAGAGCTCGCGGAAGCACTCCGCGAGATCGGACCGACCAGCGGCGGACGCGTCTTCTTCACCGACTCTGGCAGCGAAGCGGTCGACACGGCGATGAAGCTCTCGCGCATGGCGCACGTGCAAGCGGGTCAGGGTCACCGCAAGCTGATCATTTCACTATCTCGCGGGTTCCACGGCACGGCCTACGGCGGAACGAGCGCGCAGGGCATTCTGCCCAACCGCGAGAACTTCGGTCCCTACGTCGACGATGTCATGCAGCTCCCCGCTCATGATGTAGAGGCGATGGCGACACTGTTTGCGCAGCGCGGTAGCGAGGTGGCAGCGGTCATTGTCGAAGCCGTGCAAGGCGCCGGCGGCGTCTTCCCGGCTCCCGACGGGTACTTGCAGGGACTGCGCAAGCTCTGCGATCAGCACGGCGCCTACCTCGTGTTCGACGAGGTCATCACCGGTTTCGGCCGACTGGGCAGCTGGTTCGCAGCCCATCACTACGGCGTCGAGCCCGATCTGGCCACGTTCGCGAAGGGCGTTACCTCGGGCTATGTGCCACTGGGTGGCGTGTTCATCGGACCGCAACCAGCCGCTGCTCTTGAGTCGAACCCCGATTTCTTTCTGCGGCACGGCTTCACCTACTCGGGCCACGCAACGGCATGCGCCGCGGCGCTGAAGAACCTCGAAATCATCCGCGACGAGAAACTCGTTGCACGCGCCACACACATCGGTGATCGCTTTGGGGCAGGCCTGCGCTCGCTCGCCGACGATGGCATCATCGATCACGTCCGCGGCGCGGGAGCGATGTTCGCGGCCGGGCTGCGCCCCGATCAAGACGCGATGACCATGCGCGACGCCATGTTCGCCGACGGCGTGATTTGCCGAGCGTTGAACGCCGACAGCCTGGTGTTCTGCCCACCGTTAGTGACCACCGACGCGCAGCTCGACCGAATTGTCGATGCTGTCGCGTCGGCGGCCCGCTAACTAGCTAGTTGCGAAGCGACTCACACCGCGGCTGGCGAGGCGGGAGGAGCTGACTGCCCCGACTGCTTCTTGCGCGCCATCACGCCGAGCAGCGCTCCTACAACGAGACCGACTACGGGCAAGACGGTGACGACGACGCTGTTGAGCGGAATCACACCAAAGAGCACCAGATCGATCGCCACGAAGAGCATTAGAAACATGACAAGGATTGCTGAGAGAACAATTCGTCCGTACGACATCAGATCACCTTCTTGAAGAATGGCTTCAATGCAAACGCGGAAAGGATTGCAGTCAACGCTGTACCGCCAAGGCTGGCCAACGTGATCGGCGAGTCGAACACTCCACCCTCAATCTCGAATGTGATGGTTCCGGAGCAGCCACCGTTCTCGTCTTCGTGTTGCCCGACGACTTTGAATTCGACGCCTGCGGGTACGACGAACGGGAGGTCATACTTTTGCTGACCGCTGTTGCTGGTGGTCTCGCTGTCGCCACTCCAATCGTCGACCTTGATATCAGGGAAACCCGGCGGCATGTCGATCGACACCGATCCGCTGTACTCGCCAGGCGGCCCGGCAACCGAACCTTCCCACGCGACGGTGTCGCTGCGCGGAATCGTGTACACGCCGCCGTCAGTTTCGGCGACAACCAGCAATCCGTCCTTCAGCCACTGGCCAGTTCCCTGGCAACCGCTGCCGCCAGGTATGTCGGCGTTCGCCGGTGAGGCAGAGCCAGCGACAAGAAATCCGATAGCCACCGCCCCGACTGATAGATACCTGAACTTCATGGCACCCCTTCCCAATTGGGCGCTCTCAGAGCGCCGCACTGAACGCGACCCTACACACCTCCAGCGGGCGACCTGACCGCCCATCAGCCTGCCCACGGAGGGATCGCTGAAGTCACAACAATTCCACTTCCATAGTTGATTCGCTGTGACTTCGAGGGCTTCAGGCCGGGATACGAAGTGATCTGCGGATGGTCTCGACCACGTACTGGGGTTCATCCATAACTAGGCCGGTGGTGAACTCGAGAACAACAAACCCAGCCTGCTGCAGTTGGTTGCGACGGCGAGCGTCCTTACGGCGGTCTGCATCGGAGGCATGGCCAACGCGCCCGCTGACCTCCACTACTACCCTCGCAGCAGCGAACAGGAAGTCGACACGAATCGCCCGCGAGGCTGCCGTGCGAAACGTGATCTGCGTCTGCGGACGCGGCATACCCGCCGCGCGTAATAGCCGCAGCAATCGGCGCTCCAGCACCGACTCGCCGCCAGAGTCAAGCAGGAGTTCGCGTAGCAACGCGATGCCTCGACGCCCGACACCCGCAGCGGCCATCCGGCGCGTCAGTGTCGGCACGGACGTCCACCGATTCCGAACTGCGCTGTCGATCGCCTGCTCCACTTGGCGAGCACTGACGCCAAATGCGGGAAGGTCGAGCAGGGTGCGAGTCACGGAAGTCACTCGTACACCACGGTGAGACAAGAAGTCTGCTCGTGGCCACTCGCTGCTGGTGTGTGTCGCAGGGCCGCCCTTGGATCGCCGTCCACGAGGTACGACGAACTCAACCGTCTCGCAGTCTTCAAAGCCGTCGAGTCCCCACCACCTGGCGGCTGCACTGCCGGACAAGGCGGACTTGCCACCAAGCCATCGCGCCGCAGCTCTCACGCGCAGTTCCCAATCCACAGGCGTTGTGGCGTGGCACCACACTCCGGGTAACACCGCCCGCCACTCCTCACCCGCAACCCGATGCGCCCACTGTCGCGGGCTCAGTCCCGCTGCCCGTATCTGATCCCGCCCGATGAGAAGATCGTTAGTTATTGCCAATGCGAATAGCTTCCGATCCGCTTCACGCACAACTATCTGGGCGCACCGAAGGGTGTCTGGCGGCAACCGACCCAGCACCCGGTGGAGGGCTGGGGTGGCGGATGTGTTTGCATACAACACATGAAGTTTCGATTGTTCATTGAGATCTTCGGCTGATGGGCGCTCTCGAGGCAAAGACGGTGCTTGTCACCGGCGGGTCCAGCGGCATCGGCAAGGCATGCGTCGGCCGCTATCGAGCAGAAGGCGCGACCGTCTTTGTCGCCGACCTACACCCGCGCTCCAGCGACGAGCTTGCGCTCGACGTCGGCGACCCGGCGGCATGGGCCGCCATGATCGACTCGCTGCCACCACTCGATGTCGTGCATCTCAACGCAGGCATCATCACGCCCGGCCGCACGATCAGCGCCGATCCAACGCTGCCGCTGACCGACGTCACCGACGACGCGTATCGATCGAGCATGGGCGCCAACGTCGACGGGGTGTTCTTCGGCGCTCGCGCCGTGCTGCCATCGATGACCGAGCGCGGTCGCGGCGACATCATCGTCACTGCCTCGATCGCCGGTCTCAGCGGCCTGGGCGGCGATGTCGTATACACGACCACCAAACACGCCGTCGTTGGTTTGGTCAAGGCACTGGGAACCAGTCTCGCGAATCAGGGAATCGACATCTGTGTGAGCGCGTTGTGCCCCGGCTTCGTCGACACCCCGCTGATTGCGGGCGCAGTACACGACTTCGTGGCGGCGATGGGAATCCCGATCATCGATCCCGACCGCGTCGCCGAAGCCGCAATGCAGATGCTCGCCGCTCGCGCTAATGGATCGCAGTGGATCGTGTGGGACGACACAATTCGCCAACACACGGAGACACCGCTGATCTAGTCGTTGGCCAGCAACTGGATCAGGCTGCTGGTGTCCCAGCGTCGACCACCGCGTGCAACCACCTGTGCGTAGAACTGATCGATCAGCGCCGTCACTGGCAAACGCGCGCCGTTGCGATTCGCTTCGTCCAGCACGATGCCCAGGTCCTTGCGCATCCACTCGACTGCGAAACCGAAGTCGAACTCGTTGCGCACCATTGTTCGCCCGCGGTTTTCGAGCTGCCAGCTTTGCGCTGCGCCGTACTTGATGACCTCCGTCACCGCTTCTGGGTCGAGCCCTGCCCTGACGGCGAAGTTCAAACCTTCGGCAAGCCCTTGCACGATCCCGGCGATCAGAATCTGGTTGACCATCTTGGTGAGCTGGCCAGCGCCCGCCGCGCCCATCAGCGCACTCGCCTTCGCGTAGGCCGCCATCACCGGCTTCGCCAACTCGTAGAACGCTTCATCGTCGGAGCCGCACATGATCGTCAGCTGGCCGTTCTCGGCGCCTGCCTGACCTCCCGAGACGGGTGCGTCGACGAAGCCAACACCAAACTCGGCGCACGCTTCGGCGAGTTCCTTGGCAACCTCTGCGGACGCGGTCGTGTGGTCGACGAGCACGGCGCCAGCCTCCGCCCCCGCAAGTACTCCATCTGGCCCGTAGACAACGTCGCGAACGTCGTTGTCGTTGCCAACGCAGAGGAAAACGAACTCGACACCTTCCGCTGCCTCGCGCGGGGTTGGGGCGGCACGATTGCCGTACAGCGCCACCCACGCCAACGCCTTCTCAGGGGAACGATTGTAGACGGTGACCTGATGGCCGGCAGTTGCGAGATGGCGTGCCATCGGCGCGCCCATCACACCAAGTCCAACGAACGCGACGGAGCTCATGGTGTCAGTCTTGCCGGTCAGGACGTGCCGTCGGCATTTGGAGGAACCGTCAGGCTGGCCATCAGCTCATCGACGATGCTGTTCGGCGTGCTGGGGTGCATGAAAACCAGCCGACCGATCGGCTCGCCGCGATAGGTCGAGGGGGCGACAAAGGCAACACCGTCGCGCAGCAAGCCCGCCGCCCATGCAGCCCATTCGTCTCTCCCCCACCCGTCGCGACGAAAGAGGACGACACCGAGTTCCGGTTGCATCACCAGTTCAGTGACCGGACATGCGTCCAGCGCAGCCGCCATGCGCTTTGCCAAGTCGAGCCCGCAGCGAATAGCAGCGCGGTGCGCATCCATCCCGTGCAGTGCCAGCGCAAACCAGACTGGGAGTCCGCTCGAACGACGGGTCAGTTGATAACCCAGGTCGCACGGGTTGTAGAGGTCGTCGTCGGTGCGCAGCACGTCGATGTAGGGACCGTGCTGGGTATGCACTGCGCGAGCCAACCACGGCTGCTTGTAAACGAGAGCGCACGAACCCGCCGGGGCGAACATCCACTTGTGCGGATCGACGATGAACGAATCGGCCCGTTCAATGCCGTCGAAACGAGGCCGCAACTCGGGAAGCAGCATCGCCGTCAGGCCATACGCACCATCGACGTGGAACCACGCGTTCAGTTCCTCGGCCGCGTCGGCGCAACCGGCTAGGTCGTCGACGACACCGGCGTTGGTAGACCCGCCCGCAGCGACGACAACTGCGATGTCGCGTCGGTCGCCGACAGTTGCGCGAATGGCTTCGCCGGTCAAGCGGCAGTCTGGCCCAGTGGGGACTTCCAGGGCGTCGAGCCCGAGAATGTGTAACGCGTTGTCGATCGAAGCGTGGGCGGTGTCGGCAACCACAACTACCCGACGCCCTGGCGCTTGGTCGCGCGCTACAGCCAGGGCGGACAGATTGCCAATGCTGCCACCGCTCATGAAACAGCCAGCCGCGCCTGCTGGCGACCCCGCCGTGCGCATCAAGAGATCGATGACCTGATTCTCGGCCGAGATCGCACCGGCACCCTCGAACCACGACTCGGCTCCGAAGTTTGCGGCGCTACACACGGCGTCCATCCAGACGCTGGCAACCGACGGCGACAGCGGGATGAACGCGAGAAACCGATCGCTGTCGACACCTATGTTGTTTGGTGCCACGACGTCGGTGAAGACCTTCCAGGCGTCGGCGACACCGAGGCCCTCGTCGGTGATCGAGTGAGCAAGTTTGTCGCTGAGCCAGCCGCGGTCACCCTGAACCCCCACGCCGGTGCCGGTGAGACGGTCGCGGATCCACGCGACGGCGCGCGTGTCGAGGTCGTCAGCAGAGTGCTGCGCGCCATGCAAGATGTCGCTGTCTTTTCGAGTCATGGTCCTTGTCGAGTCAAAGTCGTACGAGCCGCGTTGATTCAGCGGGGATCATTCGGGAGTGACATACGCGGCAGTGATGCCGCCGTCGATGATCAACGATTGCCCGGTCATCCAACTCGACTCGTTGCTGGCAAGGAACAGCGCGCCATTCGCGATTTCGATCGGCTCGCCAAAGCGGCCCATCGGAATGTGCACCAACCGGCGATTGCGCTTCGCGTCGTCGCTGAGGAACTTGGCCAGCAGCGGCGTCATGATCGGCCCAGGACAGAGCGAATTGGCACGTACACCCTGACGGGCGTAGATAACAGCAATCTCGCGCGTCATCGCCAGCACCGCCCCCTTTGACGCGGTGTACGCCACTTGCGGCGTGGCCGCCCCCATGTGAGCGACGAATGAGGCGACGTTGATGATGCTGCCCGACTCCCCCGACTGCTTCGCCGAGGCTTGCAGCGCTGGGATGGCGTACTTGCAACCCAACAGCGTTCCGAGGACGTTGATGTCCATCGTCTTCTGGTACGTCGCGACGCTGGTCGTCACCGGGTTGTCGTCGTCGCCCAACATCACCCCGGCGTTGTTGTACAGCACATGCAGGCCGCCGTACGTCTCGACGGCAAAGTTGACGGCGTTCTCGACCGAGGCCTCATCGGTGACATCGCAGCGCACGAAACTGGCCTCACCGCCAGCCGACGCAATAGCTTCGACCGCATCGTCGCCGTCGGTGACGTCGGCAATGACGACGGAGGCACCTTCTGCGGCGAAGCGCTCGGCGCCAACGCGGCCGAGGCCGGATGACGCGCCAGTGATGATGGCGACTTTGCCTTGGAGACGACTCATGGCGTGACACGGTAGCTGACCGGCAAGACTGGCGGTCAATGACGTGGCGAGTACTGACTTGGAACATCCTGGGCGCGAAAAGCCCCGATCTCGTCGCCATCGCGACGTACTTGCGCGACTGCAAACCCGACGCCGTTGCGCTGCAGGAGGTGCGACGGACCCAGGCTGAAGATCTCGCACGAATGCTCGGATGGAACGTGGCCTGGCGACGCAAGCACTACCCGCTGTCACCCCTTGTCTGGTGGCGCGCCGAGGGACACGCTCTGATCACACCAACCAAGCTGGTCGATGTGAACCACTGCGTACTGTCACGCGGCGCCTCAGCTTGGACCTACCGCCACCGGATCATGCTGGCTGCGACGGTTGAGCGTGGCGACAAGCGGCTGCGCGTCTACAACGTTCATCTCGACAGCAGTAGCCCAGACAATCGCATCGAACAGGCGCGCCGCGCCGCGCAGTTCATCGCGGCCAAACTCGACGCGCCACACGTCGTGTGTGGTGACTTGAACGCCGCGGGCGAATTGGAAGTCACTCGCGAGTTCCACGCAATCGGCGTGCGCGACACCGGTGGCGACTTCACCAACCCGTCAAGAGCACCCAGGCAGCGACTCGACTACGTGCTGGTGCCGGAGAACGCACTGGTCAGCGAGATCGACACTCCACCCGGCGGCGACGAGTGGGCCGCACTCAGCGACCACCTTCCGGTCTTGGTCGAGTTCTCCACCGAGGGTTTCGTACGCTAAATGCGCTCCCAGTAGCGGCGCAGTTCCCAGTCAGTGACGGTGTGGTTGAACGCTTCCCACTCGGCCTTGGCCATGGTGAGGATGTGGTGGTGCACGTCGTCACCAAACGACTCGCGGGCGATGGTGCTGTTCTCCCATAGGTTGATGGCATCGACGATGTTCCACGGGATGCGCGGGATCTCCGGCGCCTCGTAGCCGTTACCGCTGAACGGCTCGCCCAGCTCGAGCTTGTTCTTGATGCCGTAGAGACCGCCGGCAATGGCGCCAGCGAACGCGAAATAGCTGTTTGCGTCGCTGCCTGGAATGCGGCTCTCGACTCGCGTGCCCTTGCCGTGCCCGACCTTGCGGAACCCGAGCGTGCGGTTGTCGAGGCCCCAACCGACGCCGGTCGGCGCCCACGAACCGAGTTGAAAGCGCTTGTAGCTGTTGATCGTCGGCGCCCACAGCAGGCTGAACTCACGGGCGGTGGCGATCTGACCGGCGAGGTAATGCCGAAACGTCTCGCTCATTCCGTGCGGCTCGTGATGATCGTCGAAGACCGCGGTCTTGCCATCCATCGACCACAGGCTGGAGTGGATGTGACACGACGAACCTGTGTCGTTGAAGTCGTACTTAGCCATGAAACTGACTGAACGCCCGTTGAAGTGCGCGATCTCCTTCGCAGCCAATTTGTAGACGCTGTTGCGATCGGCCATCTCGACGGCCGTCGTGTAATCGAGGTTGATCTCGTGCTGCCCTCTGCCAGCTTCGCCCTTGCTGAACTCGACGGGCACTCCCGCTGCTTCCAGTCCTCGTCGAATTGCGCCGAGGATGTACTCGTCCTTAGTGGTCTGAAGAATGTGGTAATCCTCCAGCCAGGGCGAGTGCGGCTTCAGGTCGCGGTACCCCTTGTCGTGAGCCTCGTCGTACGTGTCGCGAAACAGATAGAACTCGATCTCGCTGGCGACCATTGGCAGGAAGCCCATCGCTGCTGCCGCGTCGACCTGCGCACGCAGGATGCTGCGCGGCGCAACAGAAATCAGTTCGTGGGTGTCGACCTTCAGCAAGTCGCACATGATCATCGCGGTCTTCTCGACCCACGGGATCACCCGCACCGTGTTCCAATCGGCTTTCGCCAACATGTCGCCATAGCCCTGCGCGTAGCTAGCAAAGCGATAACCCGGTACCGGGTTGTTGTCCATGTCGCACGCGATCAGGTAGTCGCAGTTCTCAGTGCCGTCTTCGGCGACGGTCTGCAAAAAGAACCGGCCTGTGGTGCGCTTACCCACCAGACGGCCCTGAAGATCGGGGAAGACCATCAGCACCGTGTCGATGTCGCCATCGCGGATGAGTTTCGTAAGAGCGTCGCGTGTCAGGGTGTGTCCGGCCATGCGCCGAGACTAGACGCGATCGGTTAAGCCTTTTTCTTCGTCGCCTTCGCTGGCTTGAGCACTCCCTTGGCGAGGGCCTCGTCGAGAAAGAGTTCGGCCTCCTCGGCCTTCACCTTCAGGGCCGGCGCGATCTCACTGATCAGGTTGATGCGGGCCCGGTCGTACATCGTGCGCTCGGCCGCCGAGAGCGATGCATCGCGGTTGCGGGCGGCGAGGTTACGGACGACTTCGGCGACTTGGTAGACGTCGCCACTCTTCAGCTTTTCCTGATGGTTCTTGAAACGCCTGCTCCAATTGGAAGGCACGCGCGGGTCGGGCTTGCTGAGGACTGAGACAAGGTCTTCGAGTTCCTCGGGGTTCACCGGCGGACGCACCCCGACCTCGCTGGCCTTCAGCGTGGGAACCGAGAGCGTCATGTCGTTGATGACGGTGCGCAGGATCAGGTACTCCTGGGTGCCGCCGAAGGCTTCCATCTTCTTGGTCCCGACCACGATGCAGGCACCGTGCTGTGGGTAGATGACGGTATCGCCCTTCTTAAACTTCAATTTCGACCTCTCAAGTGCAACGGCTCAAGTGCAACGGCCCAGTCAGGTGCCACGTTCTGGGACCTCTCCAGGGTAGGGCGAGAAGGCCCAATTTCCTACGGTTTCGGCGCCTCCGGAGAGAATCGAACTCCCAACCTACGGGGTAGAAACCCGCTGCTCTATCCGTTGAGCTACGGAGGCATGCTCGCGAACACTGGCGACAGCCTACGACTCAGGCAGTGGGCGCAAGCAGCGTTCTGCGCAGCAGATCGAGCGCGCTGATCACGCTCATCTGGCGCATCTGCTCGCGCTGACCGGGCATGCGCAACGTTCGGGTGTGCACCTCGGCGCCGATCGCAATCCCCACACAGAGCGTGCCAACGGGCATGCCGTCTTGTTCCTCGGGGCCAGCGACCCCCGTCAAAGCCAACGCGACATCGCAGTGCAGAGCTCGCTGTGCACCGCGGGCCATCGCCGCTGCCGCCTCTTCGTTGACGACCGGCCCGGCTTGCACTCCGAGCAGGTCGAACTTCACTTCGCTCGCGTAGCTGACGATGCTGCCGCGAAACACGTCGCTGGCACCGGGCACGCCAGTGACTCGACCGGCGACGAGCCCACCGGTGACCGACTCGGCGAGGCCAAACGACAATCCGCGGTTGCGCAACAACTGCAGCACAACAGATTCCATCGTTTCGTTGTCGACGCCGAACACGGTCTCGCCGATCAGGGAACGAACCTCTGCTTCCCACGCCGTCAACAACGCGCGCGCATCGGCGTGGGTAGCCGCCTTCGCAGTCAGGCGCACCTTCAGTCCTTCCCACCCGCTGGCGAGAAACGCCAGCGTCGGGTTGCCCGCGACTTCGAGGCGTTCGATGACCGGGTCGAGGCGCTCGTTCAAGCCGCTCTCGCTTTCACCCCAAGTGCGCAGCGTGCGACTGACAATCACGCTCGCCTCGCCACTGCGCACCAGCAAGTCAGGCAACACCGCGCGCTCGACCATCTCCTTCATCTCGTGGGGCACACCCGGAACGGCATAGATGACCTTCTGAACTCCGTCGATCACCAACGGACAGATCAAGCCCGGCGCGGTGCCCCGCGTTTGGGCGATGATGGTCGCTCCTTGCGGCACCTGCGCCTGGCGCAGGTTGTTCTCGGCCATCCGTCGACCACGACTGGCGAACATCTCGCGGATCACGTCAGCGATGCCGTCGTCGTGCGTGAGTTCGACACCCATCACCGCTGCAATCGCCTCGCGAGTGAGATCGTCGTGCGTCGGCCCTAACCCGCCACAGACGATGACGGCATCGGCATCGGCGAGCACCCGACCCAAGAGCGCAACAATGCGAGCGTGATTGTCGCCGACCTTCACCTGCAGCAGGCTGTCGATGCCGACGGCGGCGAGTTGCTCGCCGATCCACTGGCTGTTGGTGTCGGTAATTTGGCCGAGCAGCAGTTCGGTGCCAACGGCAACCACGTCGCAACGCATCAGCTACGCCGCCGTGACAGGTTCGACGGGCTCGCTTTGCGTGCGAGCGCGCCACATGTATTGACCGCCACTGATCAGCGCGAACGCGACCGACACCCACAGCAACGAGTTCCACAACCACGTCGCGTCGAGCGTCGTGAGCGGCGCGATCGCGAACCCGACGCTGAGTTGCTGCAGGAACGTCTTCCACTTGGCGATCTTGCTCGCTGGCACGCTGACGCCCTTGCTAGCAACGAATGTGCGGTAAAGGCTGATTCCCAACTCGCGGCCGACCGTGATGGCTACCGGAACGATCCAGTACGTGTCGTTCGCGACCAGAATCAACATCGCGCCGAGCACCAGCACCTTGTCGGCGAGTGGATCGAGGAACGCGCCAAGAGTGGTGGCGCCGTGCCGCCGAGCCAAGTAGCCGTCGACACCATCGCTGGCGCAGAGACCAAACCACAACGCGAAGGCGGGCCACGAGCCCCCGTCGCTGAACTGATCGGGGATGAGCACCAGCATGAAAGGCGCGAGGATCACCCTGGCGACAGTGACCAGGTTCGCCCAGGTCTTCACGGCTGACGGATCGACGGGCATTAGACCGATTCTGCCACCAGATCGGGGCCCATCGCATCGAGTATTCGAACCTCATGAAACTGACCAACCGCCAGGTTCGCTGGAACCTCGACAATGCCGTCGATCTCGGGGGCTTCGCGCGTACTGCGCGCCTCGCCGACGCTGTCGACGAGCACCTTCGCGGTGGTGCCGATCAGGTCGTCGCGTCGGCGAGCTGTGATCTCGTCCTGCATCTCGCGAAGCTCGGCCAAGCGATCGTTGATCAGCGCCAGCGGAACCGCCCCATCCAGGCCGGTCGCGTAGGTACCCTCCTCCGGGCTGAATGAGAAGAACCCGCACCAATCCAGTTGCGCCTGTTCAACGAAGGCCAACAACTGATCGTGATCCGCTTCCGTCTCACCTGGGTACCCGACAATGAAGTTGCTGCGAAAGGCGGCGCCGGGCTCCCGGTCGCGAATGTCGCCGATCCGGCGCAGAAAGCGATCGCCGTCGCCCCAGCGACGCATGCGCCGCAGCAGCGGCTTGCTGACGTGCTGCAGCGAGAGGTCGAAGTACGGCACGCCGGTTTCGCAGATTGCATCGATGAGGTCGTCGGAGAGGTCGCTGGGGTAGAGGTACAAAAGTCGCGTCCACGGCACCCGCTCGCTGACCGCCCTCACCAGCGCGACGATTGCCCCAGCGCCAAGTTCGTTGGGACGATCCTTGCCATAGCTCGCCAGATCTTGCGCGACGAGCACGACCTCGTGGACCTGCAACTGGTCGACTTCTTCGAGGATCGAGGACACATCGCGACTGCGCTGCGGGCCACGAAACGACGGGATCGCGCAGAAGCCACAGTTTCGGTCGCAACCCTCGGCGATCTTCACGTACGCCCACGGGCTGGCCGACTTCGGCCGCGGCAGGTTCAAGAGGTCGAGCGTCGGGATTGCGGCCGACACAGCAATCGACCGCTTGTTGGCCGACGGCTTGGCGACCACGTTGACCGGCACGCCGAAGCCGGCAACCTGATCGACCTCCGGCAGCGCTTCGGCCAACTCGTCGCCGTAGCGCTCGGCCATGCAACCGGTCACGACCAAACGACCGCCGTCCTTGCGCTGCTCGTCGAGGGCCAAGATCGTGTCGATCGATTCCTTGCGGGCAACGTCGATGAACGCGCAGGTGTTCACGACGACCAGATCGGCAGCAGATGGATCTTCGGTCGCCGTCATGCCGTCGGCCAGCAGGGTGCCGATCAGCTTGTCGCTATCGACCTGGTTCTTCGGGCAGCCCAAGGTTTCGACGTAAAACAACTGGGCCATGGGTCAAGGCTAGAGGCAGCAACAGCCGAGGAATCAGCGATTGCGCTGCGCCTCTTGCAGCAACTCGAATTCTTCGACCGTCATCAGTACAGCTCGGGCCTTCGAGCCTTCGCTCGGCCCGACCACACCACGCTGCTCGAGCAGATCCATGATGCGGCCAGCGCGCGCAAAGCCGACCTTCAACTTACGTTGCAACATCGACGTGCTGCCGAGCTGGCTGCGCACGACCAGATCCATCGCTTGCCTCATGAGCACTTCGTCTTCATCGTCGGGATCATCGTCGCCACTGAAGTCGGCAAGGCCGTCGCCGGCACCTAGACGCCCCTGTGCGTGGTCGCCCTCGACACCGCTGACATACACGACCTCCGGGGCCTGTCGCCGCCAGTGCGCGACAACCTTGCGGATGTCGTCTTCGCCGACGAAGCAGCCCTGAATACGTTGTGACACATTGCTGTTGCCAGGCAGCAACAGCATGTCGCCCTTGCCGACAAGCTTTTCTGCGCCAGGCTGATCGAGGATGACGCGACTGTCGGTGAGGCTGTTGACGGCATAGGCGATACGCGCCGGAATGTTGGCTTTGATCACGCCCGTGATCACGTTGACCGACGGTCGCTGCGTGGCGACGATGAGGTGGACTCCGACCGCTCGAGCCTTCTGCGCGATCCGGATAATGCTGTCTTCGACGTCGCGCGCGGCGACCATCATCAGGTCGTTCAGCTCGTCGACCATCACCACGATGTACGGAAGTCGCTCGAACGTCGACTCGCCACCATCGGACTCGAGGACGGGGCCGCCATCGGGCGGCGAAACGGAGCGCAACTCGCCACGGTCGTACGCCGCGTTGTAGCCGGCGATGTCGCGGAAACCGACTTCGAACAGCACGTCGTAACGCCGTTCCATTTCCTTGACGGCCCATGCGAGTGCGTTGGCGGCCTTCTTCGGGTTGGTGACGACCTGCGTCAGCAGGTGAGGCAGCCGGTTGTACTGCCCCATCTCGACTTGCTTGGGGTCGATGAGAATCAGCCGCACCTGATCGGGCGTCGAACGCATGAGGATGGAGGTGAGGATGCTGTTGAGTCCGCTCGACTTGCCAGCGCCGGTGGTGCCGGCAATCAGCATGTGCGGCGTAGTCGCCAGGTTCAAGAAGACGGCGCGGCCCGCGATGTCTTTGCCAATCGCAACATCGAGCGGATGGGTCGCCGTCTTCGCTTCCGACGATGTCATCACGTCGCCGAGGCTGACGAGCTGACGCGCGTGATTCGGTACCTCGACACCGATCGCAGAACGCCCGGGTATCGGAGCCAAGATGCGCACGTCGGTCGCTGCCATCGCATACGCGATGTCGCGGTTCAGGCTCGTGATGCGCGCCACTTTTACACCAGAGCCGAGCTCGAGTTCGTAGCGCGTGACGGTTGGGCCAACGGTCTGACCGACCAACTTTGTCTCGACACCATGCGATGCGAGCGAGTCGACCAAGATGCGGCCCCGCGCTTCCACTTCGGCTTTGTTGACCGTGTGCGCTGCACTACGGGGTAGGTAACTGAGTGGCGGCAATGTCCACTGCCCACGTTTGGCGGCCGGGCCGAGGTCGAGCGCCGATTGCACCACCGGACCAGCGGGTAGTTGCGGCACGGCACGCGACGGTGCACGCAGGCCGGGATCAACGAGCGGCGCCGATTGGTCGTCATCGAGCCATTGCTCGTCGTCGGCGGCGTCGTACAGCTCGGGCCGCGGGAAATCGCCGGAGGGCGCGCCGAGTTGGCGATCGCTCTTGAGCGTGGACATATCACCGAGCAGCCGTCTCGCGCGCCGCCCGACAGGAGCGGTCACGACGCCCACGCTGCGAGCCGTGCTGCCGACGAGAGAACGCAGTGATCCGCGGGTGATGAGCAAGACGGCGCCAACGAAGGCACCAGCGAGAATCACGACTGCCCCAACGTTGGCGACCAATCCACGCAAGGGCTCGCCGATCAGCGCGCCCAGCCAGCCGCCAGCGCGGCCAAGCCGATCGAAGCCGCTCATGATCTTCTCCGGACCGCGCACGATGTGCAGCAGCCCGAGAATCGACACGAACGCAAGGCCCCAGCCGATCGCCAGCCGGAAGCGGTTTCCGCTTCGCGTGTCGCGTATCAGCGCAATGCCTGTGGCAACGAGGGCAACGGGAACGACGTAACGCCCTAGGCCGGTAAACCAGCCAACGAGGGTCTCGACGCCGCGACCCAACGGCCCCGCCAAGTTGAGATAGATGCCGAGTCCGAGCAGGACACCGACCACGATCAGCCCGATACCTGCGAAGTCGTCTTCGCGCCCGTTCAGCGCTTCGCGCATCTCGGCGGAGGCTTGATCACGGCGAGAACGGGGCAGATCGGCGGTACTCGACTCGGACGACTTGGGCGCGGTTGATTTGCGCGCGCCTGAAGGGCCGCGGCGCGACGGCACAGTTGACCTGATGCGTCGATGAGATTGGCCCCAAGTTGGCACGGTGTTCACGGTACCAAGAGGGTGCGCGCGTGGACGCGCACCCTTGGTCGGTTCTTCGGCTAGTTCAGTGGCTCGGAGGCAAGAATTCGACCGTCAGCGCCAAGCTCGACCTCGATCGCCCCGCCGAGCGAAGTCGTCAGCAGTGCGGCGTAGCGAACCGCGCCCTTCCCATCGCCCTGGATGTAGAAGGTCTCGATCGTGGCGCTGGGTAACTCGATCTGTAACTGCGCGAAGATCGTCAATGGATCGAAGTCGATGTCGCTGGCAAGCAGCACTCCGCCTTGCGCGGGTTCGCGATCCTGTGCTGTCAGTTCGCCGTCGAAGAACAACCACGGCTGTACAGCTGTCGCGCCGTCGAGGGCCACGAAAAGATTGACCAAGCGGGCGGTCGCGTTGATCTCGAAGAATTCCTGAGGTCCGCCCAGCTCAGCCTCCAAGGCCTCAATCGCATCATCGATCTGTGCGACCATCGGAACGTCGGCGGTGGACACTCGTGCAGCCAACGTCGTGTCGGCTGATTCGCCACTGTTGCTGCACGCGGTCAGAACAACGCAGGTCGCCAGCACCAGACCTCGAACGCGACTCACGTTTCCATGACGACGGGAACGATCATCGGCCGGCGCTTCGTGCGCTCGCTGACGAACTTGCCAGCCGCGCGTCGCACGTCCTTTTCGAGCGCCTCGACGTTGCGCACGCCGCTGGCCAACGACTGCTCGACGACTTGCGCGACACGATCGCACGCTTCGTCCAGCAGATCTTCCGCTTCCGGCGCGTACACCCAACCGCGCGTGATGATCTCAGGACCGTTCAGCACTTTGCCGGTCTCGATGTCGACCGTGACGACTACGACAACGACGCCTTCTTCAGCCAACACCTTGCGGTCGCGCAGCACACCCTGGCCAACGTCGCCGACGATGCCATCGACGTACAGATAACCGGCTGGCACACGTCCGGCGGGGGCAAGGCCCGCATCGGAGAGCTCGAGTACGTCGCCGTCTTCGCACAACAGCACGTTGTCGCGCGGCACGTCCATCAGCATTGCCAGCTTGGCGTTGGCGACCATGTGGCGGTACTCACCATGGATCGGGACGAAGAACTCGGGGCGGGTCAGCGAGATGTAGGTCTTCAGTTCGTCGGCTTGCGCGTGGCCAGTCGCGTGCACGTCGGCGACGCCGCTATGGACCACTTCGACACCGGCGCGCAAGAGGTCGTCGATCACGCGGTTGACATTGCCCTCGTTGCCAGGGATGGCATGGCTGGAGAGAATGACCGTGTCGTGCTCGCCGACCTTCACCCACTTGTTCTCGCCACGCGCTAGCAACGCGAGCGCCGACATTGGTTCGCCTTGCGACCCCGTCGAGATGACGCACACCTTCTCGTGCGGGTACTTATCGATCTCGTCGATGTCGATGAAGGAAGCGTCGGGGATTTGAATCACACCGAGATCGCGGCCCAAGCGGACGTTCTTCTTGATGCTCAGCCCGAGAGTGGCCACGACGCGACCGCTCGCAATTGCGGCGTCGGCGATCTGCTGAATGCGGTGCAGGTGGCTGGCAAAACTTGCCGTGATGACCCTGCGACCTTTCTGCTCGGCGAACACGGCGCGCAGCGCGGCGCCGACGCTGGTCTCGCTGGGCGAGTGGCCTTTCTCTTCGGCGTTGGTGCTGTCGGCCATCAGCAGGCGGATCCCGTCGGTGGCGGCGATCTGCCCGATGCGGCTGATATCGGTACGACGACCGTCGACCGGCGTCAGGTCGAGCTTGAAATCGCCAGAGTGCAGCACGACTCCCTGCGGAGTGTGCACTGCGATCGCGTGCGCGTGCGGCACCGAGTGGGTAACGGGAATGAACTCGACATCGAATGGCCCGATCATGCGCCGTTCGCCATCTTTCACCGGGATCAACTCGGTGCGACCCAACAGCCCAGCTTCCTCGATCCGGTTGCGCGCCAGCCCGAGCGTGAGAGCCGAGCCGTAGATCGGGAAACTGAGCTCGCGTAGCAAGTACTGCAGCGCGCCGACGTGGTCTTCGTGGCCGTGTGTTGCCACGACGCCAACGATGTTGTCGGCATTCTCGCGCAGGTAGGTGAAGTCGGGCAGGACAAGGTCGATGCCGTGCATATCGGCGTCGGGAAACATCAGCCCGCAATCGATGAGGAGAACGCTCTTCTCGTCGCCCTGCTTGCCCTTCGACCCGGCGCCGAACTGCTCGATCGCCATGCAGTTGCGGCCGATCTCGCCAAGACCGCCGAGGAAGACAATACGAATTGGTGCTGGCATCAGTTAGAGCACTGGGCGATCAGGAAACGCATCGCGCCACCTTTGCAGGTTCGCCCACACAATTGGGGCTCGTTCGTCGACAAACGTCGGTGCTGGCCCCATCGGAAGGCGTGCCTGGCCCACCCGGAACCCGAGATGGCGCATCATCGCCTTCGTGGGAATCGGGTTGGGAGCGTCGTCGCCGGTCTCGAAGGCAAAGCTTTCGAGCATCCGACTGTTGACCAAACGGGCGCCCGCCGTATCGCCCTTCTCCCACAGATCGAACATCTCCTGATGGTCGGTTCCCGTCCAATGCGTGGCCACGCCAACGGCACCCACCGCGCCGCTGGCCAGCAGCGGCAGCGTCATTCCATCGTCGCCGCTATACACCTCGATGTGCGCCGGCGCCGAACTGATCAACGTCGCGGTCTCTCCCGGGTTCCCAGCGGCGTCCTTGAGGGCGACGATGTTCGGCACCTCGCGGAACAAGCGCAGCAAGGTGGCCGTCAGGATCTTGCGTCCGGTGCGGACAGGAATGTCGTAGATCATCTGTGGCAACGGCGTGCAAGCCGCCATGGCCCGCAGGTGGGCCTCGATACCTGCCTGCGAGGGACGGCTGTAATACGGACAAAGCGCGAGAATGCCAGCGGCCCCCATTGCTGTGACCTGTTTGGTGAGGTGCACCGAGTGCGCCGTGTCGTAGGTGCCCGATCCGGCGACCACCGGAATCGTGACGGCTTCGATCACGGCCGCGATCAGGCTGAGTCGTTCATCGTCGGTGAGCACCGGCGCTTCGCCGGTGGTACCGGCAACAACGAGACCGTCGTGGCCATTGTCTTGCAGGTGCCGCGCCAGCCGACGGGCCTCATCGAGGTCGAGCGCGCCGTTGTCGTCGAAAGGCGTGATCATGGCCGAGAGAACACGACCGAACCGGGCCATCAGAAACTCCCCTCGTGAGCACGATTGATGCCCTGCGTCAGAATCAGGTCTTCGTGAAGCTCCATCCACACATCGTGGTAGCTGCCGCACATCACTCCGGTGAACATGTTGGTCTCCCCACGCGACACGCGCGTACACGTGTTGGCCATCCGCGGCGCATACGGGGCAAGTCGATGCAGCACTTCGCCCATGGACGCGACGACGGGGACGACCTCCTTATTGAGACGCACCAGCTGCTTCACCACACCCGCATCGTACGAGGAATCAGAGTGGTCGTTCGGATCACCATTTCTCAGTTGCCACGAGCCACACAGCTCCTTGAACCGTTCGTTCAGGGTCAGGAATGATGCGTAAGCGCCCTTGAGCTCGGCACCGAGGTCGACACCGCTGACATCCTCGATCAGTGCGATGCGATGCTCTTCGCGGCCCACGGGCGTCAGCTGCCAGAGCTGCCGCGCCTCGCGGAACATCGCCCATTCGCGCGCGAGAAGCGCGGCAAGGTGTTCCTCGACCATCAAGATCGGGAGGTCGGCTACCTCTGCAATGGTCTCGGCCTTGGCAAAACCCTTGATCCGAAGCGCGTGAAACGTGCGAAAGAACGGGTCGGACGCGTGCGCCATAGCGCCGCAATGGTAGTGGTCAGCCAGCAGGTGCTAGTTCGGCCGCAATGTCGAACTTCAGGTAATCCTCGGCGGTGTCGTCCCAATCCTCGAACTGGATAACACCCATCTCCTCGAAACGATGACGCAGCCACTTGTCGTTGCGGTCGAGCAGACCGAGCTTCTTGCAGTTGGGCACGATCTTGCTGAACAGCATGCTCTGGAACACCCGACGGGTGGGGTCTTCGAGGATCAACGGCATGACTTGTCGAACATCGACACCCATGCGCTCCCACACCTCTTGCTGCATCAGACGGTCGCGCATACGAACGCCCGCCTCGAAGGCGAACTCCTGACGATCCTTCATCTCCGCGTCGGTCATCTGGTCGTAGCACTCTTTCAGGCTGATCACACCGAAGGCGACGTGACGGGCTTCGTCGCTCATCACGTAGCGCAAGATCTTCTTCAACAGCGGTTCGCCGGTGAGCTGATGCATGAAACCGAAGGCTGCAAGCGCGAGACCCTCGACCATCACCTGCATACCGAGATAGGTCATGTCCCAACGGCTGTCCTTGACGATGTCGTCGAGCAGGGTGCGCAGGTGCACGTTGACCTGATACTCGCCACCGAGCTTGTCGGCGAGGTAACGGGCGAACACCTCGACGTGGCGGGCTTCATCCATCACCTGGGTGCTCGCGTAGAGCTTGGCGTCGTACCACGGAACAGTCTCGACGATCTTGGCGGTGCAAATCAGCGCGCCTTGTTCGCCGTGCATGAATTGGCTGAGCATCCAGTTGCGGCTCTCGACGCCGAACTCGAGCCATTCCTTGTCGCCCCACTTCTGCAGCGGCGTGCCGATGTACATGTTCGGATCGAGGCCGGTGCCAAGCACAGCTTGATCTTCGGTGATCGTCTTCTCGACGTCGACGTCGGTTTCCCACGGCATGTCGGTGGTGGCGTTCCACTGGCCACCCTTGGCCTTCTCATACAGCTTGCGCAACGGCGGGCGCTGCAATGAGTAGTCCCAGGTGAAGATCGTGTCGGCGTTGTTCTGTACGACGTGTTCGATGTCGTTGGGGTCGGCCAGCGGAACGGCGAGGATGGCGTCGATGTCGTTGATTCCGGCGCGCCCGATGATCGCCTCGTTCGAGTTGTGGGTAACGGTCATGTGTTAGCTCCTAATGAGTGCGGCTTGGAACGCCGGGAGGATGAGGGTGTTGATGAAGGTGCGTGCTGATTCGGTGTCGCCGAGGTCGACGTGGTCGGAGGGCGCAAGGAAGTACGAGATCACGAGTCGCGAGAGCAACTCGACGAGTGCTGCCGATTCGCGGCGCGGTAGGTAGGGATCGACGAAGGGGACGAGAAAGACGGTGGCAACACGCATGATGCGCGGCAATCCCTCGACAGTCAGCTGCCCGAGGGTTTCGCCCGGCTCAGAGGCGAGCATCAGCGAGAGGTGTTGATCGGCGCGCAGTTCGTTCGTCGCGGCAACGACGGTGCGCAGGAGTAGATCCTCGAGACCATCGGACCCATCGATGTGAGCGCTAAGGCGTGTGAAGAAGTCTTCGAGCTCGCGCAAGCGCAGCGCCTCGAACAGAACTTCCTTGCCACCGGGGAACAAGCGGTAGAGCGACGCCCGCGAAACACCAGCTTCGGTCGCAATGTCGTCGATGGTGACCTTGGCCAATCCCCACTTTTCGCAGCAGGTCTTGGCCGCATCGAGAACGCGCAGTTCCACGGAGAGGCCGGTGTCACTCATTCCCTGAGACATTAAGACAGAAACTGTCTCACCGTCAAGGGGCACTGACAGTGCCGTCGCGGCGTGTGACTGATTGACCACCTCACGCCGCCTTTCGGCCAGGAGGGCCGTTTGTCATCGCGGATCCGTCGGGCAGTGTGATGGTGAGGGTTCGATCGGGGGCGAGGTGTAAGTCCCAGCCGCCGTGATGCACGAGCGTGTGGTGCTTGACGCAGATCGGCAGCAGATTTGCGAGGTCGGTGCGCCCGCCGCGTCGCCACCATTCGACGTGGTGGATTTTGCAGTGATCGAAGCGGGTCGCGCAGCCCGGGATCGCACACGTCGCGTACGTCGCACGCAGCGCACGCCGTTGGGCACGATTGGCCAGTCGGGTAGCGCGGCCGAGGTTGAGTTCGCCAGGCGCGTGCAACACGACACCGTTGCGCAGGACGACCGTATGCACATCCGCGACCTCGAAGAGGTCGAGCAGGACGCGCTGGGGGATCTCGACTGGCAGTCCCCAATCCACCGTCGGCTCGCCCGTCGCGCTATCGGCACGTGTGGTGTCGACAACCACCACCGCCTCGGGCTTGCCGAGGCGAATGCCTTTGCCGTCAATCATGCGCAGCAGCGTGTGCGCGCAGGAACGCTTGCTTCTCGATCGGATCTGTGGGGCAGCCATCAGGTGCTGTTTCATGGAAGAGTGCTTCGGTGGCGGCGGCGATCTGGTTGTTCAGCTTCAAGCCAGCGACGGGGTCGAGGGTGAGGGTGAAGAGGTGCATGCCGGATTGCAGGTCGGTGCGCCGATGCAATCTCACGGCGCTGCGTTGCCGTTCCAGACGGGTCATCCCATCATCCGCAGCGAGGCGCCGTTCCTCAGAGCGCAACGCACGGCCGAACTCGTCGGGCGTCGACTGTGACGCGATCAGCGCCAGACGCGCCGCATCAGCGAGCAGCGACGCCTGCTGCGCAGGGTCGAGGCGGCGCAGGCTGTTGCCGAGTTGATCGAGATGACCAGCGGCGACAGTGCCAATAGCGAGCGCCTCGCCGAACTCGGGAGCTTTGGTGGCGGTTTCGGCGCGCTTCACCACTCGCTCTGTCTCGCGCGCGTCGGAGCGTGACGCCATGGCCATCACATCCTCAGCAGGGGCACCCATCTTGGCGAGTGCCTGCGCGTACGCGATCTGCTGGGATGCACACCACGCCTCCAACTTGGTGACGGCAGCGATCGCGTCGGTGACCAAAGTGCGGTCGGGCGTCGTGGCATCGGCAGCGACGGCCGTCGCATACAACTGCAGGAACTTGGCACTTTGCATACGTCTTCAACTCCCGGGCACGTCACACAGCGATTGCGGGTCGCTGACGGGCAAACCGACAGCGACGATGGTTCTCGGGGAAGCGAGCATAAGAACACTAGTTCGTCGACGCCATAGAAAGCAACCCCAAGCAAGAAGAATCCAGGAAGAATTCCGACGCGTCGGCAGCGCAATTGTCGACTGGATTAGTCACCTTTCTCTGCCGGCTGATAACATCGCCCCTCGCAGCGTGAACGACTGCGAACTCGACCATCAAAGGACCCTCATGAAACGACAGATGATTGCTGTAGCCGCACTCGGTGCGCTGCTGCTGGCAGCTTGCGGCGACGACGAAGAGAAGTCGTCCGACACCACCGCCGCCGGCGACCAGACCGCGGCCGAATGCGCCGTCGGTAAGACCGTCACCGACGGGACCCTCACCATCGCCACTGGCGAGCCAGCCTTCCCGCCCTACGTCATCAACGACGCGACCCCGGAAGACGGCCAGGGATTCGAAGCAGCTGTTGCGATGGCAGTCGCCGCTGAGCTGGGCTTCGAAGCCGCGAACGTCGTATGGATTCGCACCGCGTTCGACGCGGCGATCGCTCCCGGCCCGAAGGACTTCGACTTCAACCTGCAGCAGTACACCATCACTCCCGAGCGTGCAGAAGTCGTGACGTTCAGCCAGGGCTACTACACATCCTCGCAGGCAATCTTCGGCTTGGCCGACGGTGCCGCCGCAAGTGCGGCAACGCTGGAGGACCTGAAGGGTCTCAAGATTGGCGTCGCTGCCGGCACGACCAGCATCACCTACATCGAGGACGTCATCCAGCCCGATAGCGAGCCGTTGATCTTCAACGACAACGCATCGGCTAAGGAAGCACTCGACAGCAACCAGATCGACGCCATCGTGTCCGACCTGCCGACCGCGCTGTACATCACCGCTGTCGAGATGGAAGGCACCACCGTCTATGGCCAGATCGAGGGCAGCGGCACCGACGAGTTCGGCCTGCTGATGGCCAAGGACAGCCCGATCGCACCTTGTGTCGATTTGGCTCTCGCGGCGCTGAAGGCGAGCGGCGAGCTCGACGCGATCACCACCGAGTGGATGAGCGAGTACGTCGAGGCACCAGTCATCTCACTTGGGTGACCAGCTAACGTCGCTTGACGTGACCGAAATGCACGGAGCCGACGCCGACCAGGCGTCGGCTCCGTGGCGTTCTGGGCCTAGTTCAGGAAACGGCCCTACTCGTCGCGCGCTGTTCGAACGCAAGCAGCGGATGCGCAGCGCGCTGCTCGCAGCCGCGAGTACCGGTGTGCTCATCGGGCTCATCATCTGGCAAGTGCCGAAGCTGTCGGGCTGGCAGCGAGTGCGTTCGGCGTTCTTCGACGGCGAGACGTTTTCGGTTGCGTTCCGACCAGTACTCAAGGCGTTCTGGCTCGATGTGCGCATCTTCTTGGTCTGCGCACCGCTGATCGTGGTGTTCGGGATGCTCATTGCGCTCGCGCGCAGTATTCGCTCGCCACTCTTGTTTCCGCTGCGCCTCGCCGCGACGCTGTACGTCGACATCGTGCGCGGCGTGCCGATCATTCTCTGGCTCTACATGATCGGGTTCGGCGGCGCTGGCCTGATGAACGTGCGCGAGGTTGGCATCGGGCCGATCAAGGTCGGAACACTCCTGTTCCTCGGCGGTGTGGCGTTGGTCGTCACCTATTCGGCCTATGTTGCCGAAGTTTTCCGTGCGGGCATCGAAGGTGTCCACGAGAGCCAACGTTCGGGTGCTCGCTCGCTAGGTCTCTCGACATGGAACACCAACCGTCACGTCGTGCTGCCTCAGGCTGTGCGTCGGGTGGTTCCGCCGTTGATGAACGACTTCATCAGCCTGCAGAAAGACGTCGCGCTGATTTCGGTGCTCGGCCCGATTGAGGCGCTACGTCGCGCCGATGTCTTGCAGGACAGGTTGTTCAACTTCACGCCGTTTGTTGTCGCGGCCGTGCTGTTCCTGTGTGTCTCGATCCCGCTGACGCGCACTGCCGATTACTTGCTCGCCAAGGAACGACGCGCAACGAGTGGAACGGCAATTCGATGAACGGCCTGATGAAGCTGCAGTACCGAGGTGTGTACAAAGCGTTCGGCGCGAAGACAGTGCTGAACGGAATCGACCTCACCGTTGGCACAGGTGGGTCGATTGCGCTGATCGGTGCCAGCGGCAGCGGCAAGAGCACCTTGCTGCGCTGCACCAACCTGCTCGAGCCAATCGACGATGGCGAGATCTTGCTCGATGGCGACGACATCACCGAGCCTGGGCGCGATGCCGATCCGGTGCGCCGCCGCATCGGCATGGTGTTCCAGAGCTTCAACCTGTTTCCCCACATGTCTGTGCTCGGCAACGTCACGCTCGCGCCGCGCAAGGTGCTCGGCCGATCGAAGGACGAAGCCAACGATTCGGCGATGACGATGCTGCAACGATTCGGCCTCGCCGACAAGGCGGGTGATTACCCCGACCGCCTCAGCGGTGGTCAGCAACAGCGGGTTGCGATCGTGCGTGCGTTGCAGATGGACCCCGAGGTCATGTTGCTCGACGAAATCACATCGGCCCTCGACCCGGAATTGGTCGGCGAGGTGCTGAACGTGGTGCGCGACCTGCGCGCAGAGGGGATGACCATGATCATCGCAACCCACGAGATGAGCTTCGCTCGCGAGATCGCGGACACCGTCTGCTTCCTGAAGAACGGCGTGATCGCCGAGCAGGGCCCTCCACAACAGATCTTCAGCGCACCTACCAATCCCGATACTCGGGAGTTTCTTGCGCGTGTGATCGCCAGCGGCCGCCTTTAAGGCCGTAAGGTCGCAAGTCGTGACCAACCCGACTCCCGATCCGGTTCTTGACGCTGAGCTCCCTCCCCCGCCACCGGTGCCCCGCTATGCGGTATTCGCCGTTGCGGCTTTTGTCGGGCTAGTCGTGTGCAGCAACATCGCGTCTGCCTCCTGGGCTGCGCTCGATAGCGAGCACCCAGCGAAGTTGCTGATGCTGTCGTCGCGTAACCGTTACCTCATCGTGACGGTGGCGAGCGACATCTCGCCGCTCACCTGGAGCCTGATTGCCACAGCCCGGCTCGGTCTCGCCGCCCTCGTCTGCCACTTTGTTGGCCGTGCGTACGGCGACCGTGCGCTGCGCTGGTTCTGGAAGTTCATGGGTATGCCGCAACAGCAGGTCGCCAAGTTCGAGCAATCCTTCGCCAGGGCCGAGTGGGTGCTGATTCCGTTCTTCGTCGGCAGCAACATCGTGTGGGTACTCACCGGGGCGGCGCAAACGACGTGGAAGCGACTCGTGCCGCTGTTCGCGATCGGCATCGCCCTGCGCCTGTCGGTGCTGTGGTGGCTAGCGAAGCAATTCGAGGAAGAAGTCCGCTCGGCGATGCGCTGGGTCGACCAATACCAGTTCTGGGTGATCGGCGCCTCAATCGCGATCGTCGTACTCGTGAACGTGCGCAACCTCCGACGGTGATGCGCGGCAGCCGTCGGCGTGTTAGAACCTCCGCCATGGCTGAAACAAAACTCCGCGGAAATCCTGTCCACACTGTCGGCGACCTCCCCAAAGTGGGCACCAAGGCACCGTCGTTCACGCTCGCCAAGACCGACCTCAGCGACCTGAGCAACACAGAGCTCGACGGGCAGCGAGTCGTGCTGAACATCTTCCACAGCCTCGACACCGGAGTGTGCGCGGCCAGCGTGCGCCGGTTCAACGAACTCGCGTCCGGCCTCGACAACACCAGCGTCGTGTGTGTATCGGCCGACCTGCCGTTCGCTCTCGCCCGCTTCTGCGGTGCCGAGGGTCTGGACAAGGTCGTGCCCGCCAGCACGTTCCGAAGCGATTTCGGAACCGCCTACGGCGTTCAGCTAGCAGACAGCAAGATCGCCGGCCTGATGGCGCGCTCAGTCGTGGTGTTCGACGAACACGGCACGGTCACGTACAGCAAGCTGTGCGAGGAGCTGTCGGAAGAGCCCGACTACGACGCAGCAATCGCCGCACTTTCGTAATCAGCGTCGACTACACACCGAGAAAGCTGTCGAGGCCGAGCGTCAGGCCCGGGTGCTTGGCGATGTTCTTGCACGCCAACATCACACCGGGCATGTAGCTGGCTCGGTCGTAGCTGTCCTGGCGGATCGTCAGCGTTTGGCCAGCAGCACCGAGGATGACCTCCTGGTGCGCGACCATGCCGCGCATGCGCACCGAATGCACGTGAATGCCAGCCGGGCCGACGCCACCGCGCGCCCCCGGGTACGCCTCGTGCGCCGTGGGGTCGGCAGCCCAGTCGGGCGACGCGGCGGCCATGCGTTGGGCAGTCGCAATCGCGGTGCCCGACGGAGCGTCGATTTTCTCATCGTGATGCAACTCGATGATCTCGGCGGTCTCGAAGTGAGGTGCCGCCAACTCGGCGAAACGCATCATCAAGACGGCACTGATCGCGAAGTTGCTGGCGATCAGGCAATTGCTGCCGCTGAACGCCGTGCGGAATGCCGCCAAGTCGTCGTCGGTGAAGCCCGTCGTGCCGACCACGGCATGCATGCCGTGCATCGCCAACCACGGCAGCGTCGTGCGCGCAGCCGCGGCAACCGTGAAGTCGACCACGACATCGCACTTGGCATCGGCCAACGCTCGTAACTCGCCGTGGATATCGATGCCAACCGCGGACTGACCCGTCGCCTGCGGGTCGACCGCAGCCACAAGGTGGAGGGCATCGTCGGCCGCCACCGCGGCGCAAACCGTGGCCCCCATGCGCCCACCGGCGCCGACAACGCCCACACGGATTTGGCTCATGGCGATGAACGTAGCCCCTCCGGGATGCGCTAGAACAACATCCATGAGCAGCTTTCTGGACAAGGCCAAAGACAAGACCAAATCACTTGCCGGTTCGGCGAAGGACAAGGTCGACGATGTAAAGGACGCTCGCAAAGCCGACGACCTGCTCGACGACATTGGCCGCATCATCTATCGCCAGCGCACGCAAGGCACCCTTAACAACGACGAAGCTCGCATCGCTGCGCTCGTCGAGCAGTTGCAGGCGCTGGAAGCAGCCGGTACCTCGCTCGGCGACTTCTAAAGCCAGCGCCTAAGCGCTCGGCCCGACAGTCACCACGATTGGTTCGGCCGCGAGCACATCGCGGATCACGGCGCGTGTCGCCGCCTGATCGACCGCCGCCCAACGCGCGACCTGCTCGGCGATCGGCCGTACCGCACCGGTCGTGATCAGCTGCCCGCCCGTTCGCGCCATGCGCGCGCCGGTATCTTCCAAACCGAGCTCGAACGCGCCGGTGAGGTAACCGATCGCAACATCGAGCTCCTCGTCGGAGATGCCGTCGGCGGCCAACTTCAGCAGCTCACCGCGCATCAGCGATGAGACCTCGTTGCGGTGTTCCGGTTGCGTGCCCGCGTACAACTGGAACACTCCCGCGTCGGCGTAGCTCGACACTCCGGAGTACACGGCGTAGGCAAGGCCGCGACGCTCGCGAATCTCCTCGAACAGTCGGCTCGACAAGCCACCACCGAGAACGTGGTTCACCACGTCGAGAGCCTCACGCTGCGGATCGCTGCGCGGCAGCCCACGGCCACCCATCACAATGTGCACCTGCTCGGAATCGTCGTCGAGATGTGTGCTCGAGCCCGGCTGCGGCGGAGCCGAGCGCGTCGGGCGCACACCACCGACAGCAACGGCAGTGAATGCCTTTTCGATACCCGCCAGCATTTCGTCGTGCGACAACGGACCAGCTGCAGCCACGACCATTGTCTCTGCGCGATAGTGCTCGGCGAAGAACGAGCGCACATCGTCGGGCGTGATCGCCTGCACGTGCTCGCGGTCGCCAGCCGGATCGCGCCCGAGTGCGTGATCGTTGAACAACGCCGCCGAGAAACGCCGATGCGCGACGTCGTCGGGCGAATCGTCGTCCATCGCCAATTCTTCGAGAATGACTTGCCGCTCGCCGTTCACGTCGTCGTCGCGCAGCGCCGGACGCGTCAGCACGTCGCCCAGTAGCTCGAGACAGAACTCACTGTGACGCGCCGGCAACCGACAGTAGTAAGCAGTGAACTCTTTGGACGTGAACGCATTGAAGTCGCCACCACGACGATCGACGCCGCGCGCCAGATCTTGTGCCGACCGCGTGTCCGTGCCCTTGAACAGCAGGTGCTCGAGGAAGTGACTGACGCCACTGAGTTCGCCCGGCTCGTCGCGCGAGCCGACACCGACCCAGACCCCGGCAGCCACCGACAGCGCGCCAGGCACGCGTTCGGTGGCCACCGTCAGGCCAGAGTCAAGCGATGTGATCCGAAGATCGGTCACCGGTGACGGCGACGTGACTTGTCTCCATCGCCACTGCGGTCGCGGCCGCCGCCGGAGTTGCCACCGGCTTCGCCGCCTGGGCCGAGGTCGCCAAGATCGCCAGCGAGTTGCGCATCGAACGCATCGTCGAACGACACGGCAACACCGTCGGTGACGGGCGCCGCTGCACGGCTGGACTCACGACGAGGTTCGCGATCGCCACCACCGCGGCTGCCACCACGATCACCACGGTCGTTACGCGGGCCACGATCGCGATCACCACGATCACGGTCGCCGCCACCGCCACTCGGCGCGCTGCCTTCTGGGATCACCGGATTCCACGACTCGCCCGGGGTCAAGCTGACCTTGCCCTTTTCGTCGATCTCCTCGACGATGACCTCGATCTCCTGACCGAGGGTGAGCACGTCTTCAACGTTGTTCACGCGCTTGCCCTTGCCGAGCTTGCTGACGTGCAGCAACCCGTCGCGTCCGGGCAGGATGTTGATGAAGGCACCGAACTTGGCGATGTTGACCACGCGACCCTGATAGGTCGCGCCAACGTCGGCCATCGGCGGCGACACGATCGCTTGAATGCGAGCCTTCGCCTCTTCCATCCGCCAAGCTTCGACGGCGCCGATGGTGACGATGCCTTGCGCACCGTCGTCGTCGACAGCGATGTCGGCACCGGTCTCTTGCTGGATGGTGTTGATGACCTTGCCCTTGGGCCCGATGACCTCACCGATCTTGTCCATGGGGATGATCAGCGTGGTGATCTTCGGCGCAGTCGCCGCCACTTCCGGGCGTGCCTTCGCGAGGCAAGCATCCATGTTGGCGAGAATCGCCATGCGGGCTTCCTTGGCCTGGTTGAGCGCGGCAGCCAACACATCGGCGGGAATGCCGTCGATCTTGGTGTCGAGCTGCAACGCGGTGATCGCATCGGCGGTGCCGGCGACCTTGAAGTCCATGTCGCCAAAGGCATCTTCCGCACCGAGAATGTCGGTGAGCGTCGTGTACTTGCCTTCGGCGTACACCAAGCCCATCGCAATACCGGCGACGGATGCCTTCACCGGCACACCGGCGTCCATCAGTGCGAGCGAACCGCTGCACACCGCGCCCATGCTGGTGCTGCCGTTGCTGGCCAGCACTTCAGCGACCAGGCGAAGCGTGTAGTTGAACTCGTCCATCGGCGGCAACACCGGAAGCAGCGCACGAGCGGCGAGCGCACCGTGGCCGATCTCGCGGCGCTTGGGCGTACCCACGCGGCCGGTTTCGCCGTTGGCCCACGGCGCCATGTTGTAGTGGAACAGGAAGTACTTGTGGGTTTCCGGCCCGAGCGTGTCGAGCAACTGGTTCATACGCGGCATAGCCATCGTGACGACGTTCATCACTTGGGTCTCGCCACGCTGGAACAAGCCGGTGCCGTGTGCCGTCGGCAACACGCCGACTTCACTGGAAATCGGGCGCAGATCGCGAACGCCGCGACCATCGATGCGCTTGCCTTCTTCGACGATGCGCTTGCGGACCAACTTCTTGGTCAGGCTGCGCACGGCCTCTTTCACTTCCCGCTCGCGGCCAGCGAATTCGCTGCCTTCGGCGCACAGCTTCTCGATTGCATCGGCAGCTGCGGCATCGGTCGCTGCGTTGCGCTCGGCCTTGCCCGCAATGGCAATCGCTTTCGAGATGGCCGGAGAGCAGATGCCTTCAACGGCAGTGAACACTTCCGGTGCGTAATCAACCGACACCGTGTATTCCATCGGCACGATCGGGCCGTGGGTGGCGATGACGCTGGCCACCAACTGACGCTGCAACTTGATGCTGTCCTTGATCCAGGTCTTGCTGGCTTCCAGGCCACGAGCCAGTGCGGCTTCGTCGACCTTCGGAGCGCCGTCGGCGTAGTAGCTGAAGCTCTTGGCGGTGCCGCCAGCTTCCACCATCATGATGGCGACATCGCCGTTGTCGAGTTGACGACCGGCCACGACCAACTCGAAAGTGCTTTCGACACCTTCGGCGTAGGTCGGGTGCGGAATCCACTCGCCAGCCTGCGTGTGCGCGACGCGCACGGCGCCAATCGGGCCATCGAACGGAATGCCGCTGATCATCAGCGAGGCCGAAGCCGCGTTGATTGCCAGCACGTCGTGCGGGTTCTCCATGTCGGCACCGATGATGGTGAGCACGACCTGGGTCTCGTTGCGGAAGCCGTCGGGGAACGCCGGCCGCAACGGGCGGTCGGTGAGGCGGCAGGTGAGGATTGCGTCCTCGGTCGGGCGACCTTCGCGGCGGAAGAACGAGCCGGGAATCTTGCCCGCGGCGTACGCACGCTCTTCAACGTCGATGGTCAGCGGGAAGAAGTCCGTACCCGGACGAACATCCTTGGCTGCGTTGGCGGTTGCCAACACGGTTGTTCGTCCAAGACTCGCGACGACGGCGCCTTGGCTCTGTTGCGCCAACTTGCCGGTCTCGAAGGACAGGGTCTTTTCGGTACCGCTCACGGCACCAGATACTCGAATGGCGTCAGCCATGGCGAGCTCCTTTCACACACCACGCGTCAATGACAACGGGTGCGATTGGAGCGGAAGCCGGTTCCCAGTCGACAATCCCGACGGCTACAACCTGTGCTAGCAGGGAACCTCGGAACTCGCGACTGACAACCGATCAAGAGAATCCGCTCGGTTGATATGTCGTTCCCAGGCTACCAGGGCAGCCGGGCGTAACGGGGTTTAACGGCGCTATGAGTTAACGGCGGAGACCGTTGGTTTGCACGATCTTGCGGTAGCGCTCGACGTCGATGCCGCGCACGTAATCGAGCATGCGGCGGCGCTGGCCGACCAGGCGCAACAGACCGCGACGGCTGTGGTGATCCTTGCCGTGCGTCTTGAAGTGCTCGGTGAGCGCATTGATGCGAGCGGTCTGCAGCGCGATCTGCACCTCCGGCGAACCGGTGTCGGTCTCGCTGAGCTTGTGCGCCGCGATGACGGGCGTCTTGTCCATTGCATGCTTAGTCATTTGCTTGCCTTCCGTGCCCGCGGGCTGAGTGGAGGTCGCCACCGGCTGGGCCGCTGACATCGCACCGGAGGTATGGCCCCAGTGGACCCCGCAATCCTAGCGGCCGATTGCGCAAGGTCCGCCAAGCGATATCTGGGATCTGATTAGTGTTCGCTGCGAAAGGGGGTCATCAAATGGATGACAAGAAATGGGCAAAGTGGGCAGCGCTCGGGGGCGTGGGGTTCGTAATCCTCAACGTGATCGGGATAATTCTGATGGGCAGCCCTCCGATGGCTGACGACTCCAACGAGAAGGTATACGAGTACTTTCTCGACAAGGAGAGCGGCATCCGCACGTCGACTCTTCTGGGGGCGCTGTCGCTGATTCTGCTGTTGTGGTGGTTCGGAACGTTGTGGCGGCGCATGGCGGAGGCCGAGACCAACCAAAACCGGCTGTCGGTGTTGTCGCTGATCGGCCTCGCCGGCAGCGGTGCGCTGTGGGGAGTGAATGCGACGATCGTTTCGGCCGTCGCGATGCGTGCGGAGGAACTGGGTCCCGATCCGACCAGGTTCTTCTGGACACTCAGCGCCACAGTTCTGTCGTTCGGCGGCGCATTCTTGGTCGTTCACCTGTTGGCGACCAACGTCCTCGCGCTGCGCACCGGGTTCCTGCCCAAGTGGAACGCGATGTTGGGCTTCGTGCCGGCCGCGCTGTTCTTGGTCTCGACCTACGGCACGATGAGCGACGGAGACTTGCCGATGATTGCCGGCGGTCTCGCCTTCATCACCTGGTCGATCTGGCTGCTCGCAACCAGCTTCCACATGTGGAAGACCGCCGACTGACACGTCCCTAAGTAGTGATTGAGTCGTACGGGGTCACTCGCCAGCGGGTGACTCCGTACACTCGGTTTCAATGAGCAAAGTTGCCTTGCAGGGCCTCAACAAGTCCTTCGGTGACCTTGAGGTTCTCGACAACGTTTCCTTGGACATCGAATCGGGTTCCTTTGTCAGCTTCATCGGCCCGTCGGGCTGCGGCAAGACCACCCTCGTGCGGGTAATAGCTGGCCTGGAAGCGGCGAGTTCCGGAACAGTCCTCGTCGACGGCTCACCTCCCGCAGTGGCCAGGGCGCACAAGCGCGTCGGCCTCGTACCCCAGCAACCTGGGCTGCTTCCTTGGCGCACGGTGCGCGCCAACGCACACCTGCTACTCGACGTCAACAAGGCGGCCAATCCCGCTGACGCTGCTAACCCAACCGATCTGCTGCGTGAGGTCGGGCTCGGCGACTTCATGGATTCGTACCCGCACGAACTTTCGGGTGGCATGCAGCAGCGCGTCGCGTTGGTGCGCGCGCTCGCCTTGCACGCGCCGCTGCTCGTCATGGACGAGCCGTTCGCGGCGCTCGACGAGATCACGCGCGCGGAGATGCGACTGCTGCTCAACCAGTTGGTTGAGGGTCGTGGCGTGACCGTCTTGTTCGTCACCCACAACATCTCCGAGGCGGTGGCCCTCAGCGACCGCGTCCTCGTTTTCTCGCCACGGCCGGCACAGATCGTCGCCGACGTTGCCATCGACTTGCCCCGCCCGCGATCGGACGACATCGAAGACGATGCCACGTTCGTCGCACTGTGCGCCGAGGTTCGCCACCAACTGCACGGAGCGATGCGACCATGAAGGGGCGCACACTCGCTCCGCTGGTGGGCATCGTCACGTTCCTCGTCGTGTGGGAAGGTTTCGTGCGCGCGTTCAACGTGCGTAAGTTCATCCTGCGCGCGCCATCCTCGGCAGTGAACTACCTCTGGACGTTCAGAACCGACTATCTCGACGCCGCGTGGGTCACGGTGCAGCACTCGCTGATTGGATTGCTCTGCGCACTTCTGATTGCTGTTGTGATCGGCGCAGTTCTCGCCAGCAACCGTTTCCTGGAACGCGCCACTCAACCGATTCTGCTGTTGATCCAGGTTGTCCCGTGGATTGCATACGTCAGCTCCGTGGTCGTGTGGCTCGGTTCCGGCACCGCCCCCGCGCTCTTCATGGTTGCACTCGTTTGCCTTCCCGCGTTCGTTTTCGCCACCGTCGATGGCATGCGCAGCGTCGAGCCGGCGACGTTGGAGCTGATGTCGTCGGTCGATGCTTCCCGCCGGGAGGTGCTCGTTCGCGTACGACTTCCATCAGCAGCACCGATGCTGTTCACCACCGCCCGCTTCAACGTCGGACTTGCGCTCGCCATCGCGTATTACGTGGAGGGCGCCAATTTCTCCAACGAAGGCATTGGTGCAATCGGGCGCGCCGCCGCTGCGAACAACCAAGCCGATCGCCTGTGGGCATCTGTGTTCTCGATTGCCGTCGTAGGAGTGCTAGCGCTGCTCTTGCTCTCCATCGCCGAGCGCACACTGTTGCATTGGCACGCCGCACAAAGGACCGAACACCGATGACACCCGACAACTCCGACAGCGCGACGAGCAGCCTGGCTGTGCTGCGCGCTCGCATCGACCAACTCGACGCAGCCCTCATCGCCGTCATCGCTGAGCGGTTAGTCGCCTGTCGCGAGGTCGCCGCCGTCAAAGAGGGTTTCGATGCGCCCGTCATCCAGCCCGATCGTGTGCGCGATGTCGTCACTTCCCGCCGGCAACAAGCGATCCAAGCAGGGGTCGACCCCGACTTCGTCGAGCAGTTGTTTCGAGTGCTGCTCACCGAGACGCACCGCATCGAAGTGGCCGGACGGCGCCACGATCCGGCGCCGAACAAGAAGGCCGCCGAGAACGACCGGGGCGGACTCGACACCGTGGCCAGTCGTGTCGACCACGTAGTTCTCGCGGTACACGACCTCGCAGCGGCCACCTCATCGATGCGCGATCGCTTCGGTTTCCACGAACTCACCCTTGCCGACCCCCGTCCTGGCGTCGCCGCAGTCGCAGTTGGCGGTGTGACGTTCGTCCTGGTCGGCCCCGAGGCCTCCCCCGCCGTTGCCCGCTATCTCGCTCAGCGCGGCCCGGGTGTGCAACATGTCGCGATCGAAGTGCTCGACGCTGGCTATGCAAGGAACTGTTTGGTCGCCGACGGCGCTCCATTGCTCACTGATGTCGCGGTCGATGCCGATGGGCATGAGCAGTTCTTCGCAGCCAACGACCCAGCCAGCGGGGTGCAACTCGGTTTCATCTCGCGAACCGGGCACCGCGTAGGCGTCGGCACTGCGAATGTCGTGCAGTTGTTCGACGCCCTCGCCCCGTAAACTCCCCAAATGGCTCGTCGCTCTTTGTTTTCCGTTGCAACTACCGCGCTCGTTCTCGTTGTGTCGTGCAGCGGCGACGACACCACCATCGGTACCCCGGTTGGTGCCACCAACGGCAGCACCAACGACAGCGTGGTTGGCGATTCGGTTCCCGCCAACCTCGACGTGCAAGCCGGCGAGCCGTTCCCCGCCGAGCGCTGCGAGGCCAACAGGGCGGCCGGCACCATTACCTACCTGTCGAGCTTCAGCTTCGCCGCGTCGGCCAGCATCGTCGACGTGCTGGTGGCTGAGAGCAGCGGCTACTACGACGAACTGTGCCTCGACGTCGAGTTGAAGGCCAGTTTCTCGGTCGACAACTACCCGTTGATCGCGGCCAACGACGCGCAGTTCTCGTCGGGCGGATCGTTCAGTGAGATGGTCGACTTTGCCGGCTCGAACGATGCTGGCTTCGTTGCGCTCGCCGTCGAAGGTCGCACCGGTATCGACGCTCTCATCACGAAGGACGGGGCAGCTGCAACTCTCGACGACATCCGCGGCACCAAGATTGGCGTCAAAGGCGCCATTACTCCTTCGGTGAAGGCGATGCTGGCGAAGGCTGGCCTGGTGCAAGACGTCGACTACGAAACTGTGCTGCTTGATGGCTTCGACCCGATGGTGCACATCGAGGCACCCGACATCGTCGGGTTTCCTGGCTACAAGAGCAATGAACCACACCAGCTGAAGGCAAACGACGTGCCATTCAAGTTGTTCGACCCCAGCGACTTCGACATTCCGGGCAGCTTCGGCGTTGTTTACACGAACCTAACGTTCCTGCAGGAACACCCGACAGCAGCACAGGACTTCATGCGCGCAACGATGCGGGGCTTGGCAGACGCAATCGCCGACCCCGCCGCCGCCGCGCAAATCGCCGTCGACGCGATCAATGAGAGCGGCAACGCCGTCTTCTTGACACCGGAGGGCGAAACGGCTCGTTGGGCGGTCGAGGCCGAGCTTGTGGCCGAGGGTGTTTCCGACGGCGCCCCGCTCGGCTTGCCACTGATCGACGACCTCACCAATGAAGTCACGGCGTATGCCGAGATCGGATTGTTCGGCGGCGAAGTGCCAGTACTCGACTCCCTCGTCGACGCCTCCATTCTGGAAGCCGTCTACGACGACGCTGGCACCCTGATTTGGCCCAGCAGCTAGTCGACCAGCACGGCGCGGGCCTGATCGACGTCGAGCTTCAGCTGTCCGATCAACGCCTCGATCCCGTCGAACTTACGCTCGCTGCGCAGGAAATTCTGAAACTGCACGCGCGCTGATTCGCCATACAGATCATCGTCGAAGTCGAGTAAGTGGGCTTCGAGCACCGAATGATCCGCGTGTTCGAAGAACGTTGGGCGACGGCCGCGGTTGATCGCGCATGCGTGCCGGCTGCCGTCGGGGCGGATGTACCAACCGGCGTAGACGCCATCGGCCGGCAGACAGGTCACGCTGGGAACGTGCACGTTCGCCGTCGGGAAACCAAGTTGACGACCACGCTGGTCGCCCTGCACGACCTCGCCACGCGCCTCGAACGGATGGCCGAGCATGCGGGCCGCCAGTTCGACCTGGCCACCAGCGAGCGCTCGCCGTATCGCCGTCGAGCTGATCGGCTCCTCCGGGCCATCGCTGCGCTGCACCAGCGAAAGCGGTTGGACTTCGAAATCCCGACGCGCTCCGAGCTCGCGCAACATGCTGACATTGCCGCGCCGATCGCGCCCGAAGTGAAAATCCTCGCCGACGACGACGACCGAAGTCGCCAAGCAGTCGACGAGCACCCGCTGCACGAAGGCCACCGGGTCTTCGCGCGACTGTTCCTCATCGAAACGTACGACGACCGTCGCATCGACCCCGGTGGCCTCGAGTAGCTCCAGCTTCTGTTCCAGATCTGTCAACAGCAGCGGGGCGCTCTCGGGACGCACGACGGAGGCAGGGTGGCGATCGAAGGTGACCACTGCCGAACGCGCGGCGGCGCTGCGCGCCAGCCCTCGGACGTGAGCGATGACGGCTTGGTGGCCAAGATGCACACCATCGAAGGCACCGATCGTGATGACCGTGCGCTCGCCGGGCCACGGCGAGACAGCGAGATCAGTGACGATGCGCACGTCAAAAGGCTACAAGGCAAGCACGACTGACGGCTTCACTCGCTCGTCGTCTACTGCCTCGTACATCGCCAGCAGTTCGCCATCGAATCCGACGACTGCCCACGGTCCGTCGCCAACAGCGCCACACTCATCGCGGCTCAGCACCCTTCCATTCCTTACCAGTGCGGCTACTGCCTCTGGAACCGTGACCGACGGGTAGTCACGTACGGCTTGCGGCAGCGTCAGCAGTTGCACGACGTCGGGGCCGGCGGCTTCGTCAGCACGGAAGCTGCCCACTGCCTCGCGACGGAGACCGCGCAGGTGTGCGCCGCCACCGCACAGCCGCCCAAGATCGTCGGCAAGGGTGCGAATGTAGGTGCCCTTCGAGCACTGCACCTCAATCGCGTACACCATCGGATCGGCTGTGGCGATGACCTCGAAGCGGTGAACCACCACGGGTCGCGGCTCGCGTTCCACTTCAACGCCGTCGCGAGCCAACTCGTACAAGCGACGGCCATCGACTCTGACCGCGCTCACCATCGGGGGTATCTGGAGAATGGCGCCGGTCAGATGTCGTGCGACGACTTCGCGCACAGTTGCCTCGGTCAACTCACTCATCTGGAATGTACCCGTCACGACGCCTGTGCTGTCGAGCGAGTCGGTGGTGGTGCCGAACACCACTTCACCGGAATAGGTCTTGCCGAGATCGGTGAGAAAGCGCAACAAGCGGGTTGCTCGCCCGACGCCTACCAACAACACGCCAGTGGCATCCGGATCGAGAGTGCCCGCATGGCCGACCTGTCGTTCATTGAATCGGCGACGCAACATTCCCACGACATCGTGGCTAGTGACACCGGCAGGCTTGTCGACGACCGCCAGGCCATGCGTAGTCGGCGGTTGCCGGCGCGCCATCAGGTCTCTTCGGGCGAAGCGGCATCCGAAGACGGCGGACGCTCGGGAAGCGTCGCCTTGTCGTGCAGAATTCGCTCGATGCGCTCGGCCGCACGAATCGAATCGTCGGGCTTGAAGCTGAGGATCGGTGTCTTCTTGGCACGCACCTGCCGACCGACCGATGCCTGAATACGAACGCGATACTCGCCGAGCGCGGCCATGATCTCGGCGTCGCCCTCTTCGCCGACCAACGAGTCGAAGAAGACGATCGCCCGGTTCATCTCCGGGTCGACTTCGATGGAGGTGACGGTGACCAATGACAACCGTTCATCGTCAATGCGAGTGAGTTCCTCGGCAATCACCTCGCGCAGCGACTCGCTGAGGCGCGCCGTGCGTGGGTAGCGATGGTTGGATGGCGCCGGCGGCCGGCGAGGCTTCGTCACGGCAGGCCCCTAACTGAAGTCGATCTCGGCGCGATTCGATCGCTTCAGCTCGGACATGCCGGTGGATGTCGCAATCAGTTCGATCGCATCCCAGAACTTCAACGCGTCGGCGCCGCGAGGGATCGAGGAAATCACCGGGCCGAAGAAGCTGCCCTCGTTGGGCTGACCCGGTCGAAAGGTGATGATCGGAGTGCCGACATTGCGACCGGTTCGGCTGAGCGCCAACTCGGATTCCTCACGGATGTAGGCATCATGCGACTCGTCGAGCGCGTGGGCTGCATAGTCGGTCGGCAACTCGGCCGCCTTCAGAACCTCCGTCATGAACGCCGCCGGATCGGCGTTGATCTTCGGCTCGCGTGGGTGCGTGTGAAACGCCTCGCCCAAGGCGGTGTAGAGCTTTGCCACTGCGAGGTTGCCGTGTCGCAGGCGGACTTCGTCGCACACTCGGTGCGCATACAGGCCCGCCATGTGACCCTCGCGGAACCTCTCGTCGTAACCTGCGTCGTCGCGCGTCTCGTTGATCATCTTCAGCGAGATGAAGCGCCACTGCACGTCGTAGTCGCGCAATTGCTGGACCTCGGTGACCCAACGCGACGTGATCCAAGCCCACGGACACACGGGATCGAAGAAGAACTCGAGATCGGCCATGCCCGCAGGCTACCGAGACCGATCAAGTCGTGTGCTGGCTAGACCCGAGCGATTTCGCGTTCTTCGAACGTTTCGATGATGTCGCCCGGCTTGAGGTCCTGGAAGTCGCTGAGACCGATGCCACACTCGAAGCCTTCGCGCACTTCGCGAGCGTCGTCCTTGAAGCGCTTCAGCGACTGGATGGCGCCCTTCCAAATGATCGTGCCCTCACGCAAGAAGCGCACCTTTGAACCGCGCGTGATCTGGCCGTTGGTGACCAGACAACCTGCGATGGCACCCAACTTCGGTACACGGAAGATCTCGCGCACCTCGGCTTCACCAGTGACCACTTCTTCGAACTCGGGAGCGAGCATTCCGATCATGGCCCGGCTGATGTCTTCCAGCAGCTTGTAGATGATCTCATAGGTACGGATCTCAACGCCTTCGGAACTGGCGAGCTCGCGTGCCTTGCGGTCGGGTCGCACGTTGAAACCGATGAGCGTTGCGTTGGTAGTCGCTGCCAGGCTGATGTCGTTCTCGTTGATCGCGCCGACGGCACGGTGCACGAAGGCCAACTTCACTTCGTCGCGCTCCAACTTGCGCAGCGACTCGGACACTGCTTCCAGCGAGCCCTGCACATCGGCCTTCAAGACGAGGTTCAAGGTAGCGACTTCGCCCGCCTGAATCTGATTGAAGATGTCTTCCAGCTTGACGCCGGTGTGAACACGCGCATCGCCGCGTTGCGCCTTCAGGCGGTAACGCTGCTCGCGGGCTTCCGCGACCGTGCGTGCGGTCTTCTCGGTATCGGAGCTGCGGAACTCGTCGCCAGCATTCGGCACGCTTTGCAGTCCGAGAACCTGGACCGGGGTGCTCGGCCCAGCCGACTTCACCTGATTGCCCTTGTCGTCGATCATCGCGCGCACGCGACCCCATGCCGCGCCAGCAACGATTGCGTCGCCGACTTTGAGTTCCCCCTTGTCGACCAGAATCGTGGCAACGGGGCCGCGACCAGTATCGAGGTTTGCTTCCAGCACGACACCCTTCGCGCGCCCCGCAGGGTTCGCGGTCAATTCCTCGACGGCAGCGACGGCAGCAAGTTGCTCGAGCAGGTCGTCGACACCGAGATTCTGCGATGCAGACATCTCGACGACGATCGTGTCGCCGCCCCATGCCTCGGGAACCAGTTCCTGCTCACTCAACTGCGAGAGCACACGTTGAACATCGGCGTTCTCCTTGTCGACTTTGTTCAGCGCAACGACGATCGGCACCTCTGCAGCGCGTGCGTGGTTGATCGCCTCGATGGTCTGCGGCATCACACCGTCGTCGGCTGCCACCATCAGGACGACGATGTCGGTGACCTGCGCGCCACGAGCGCGCATCTTGGTGAACGCCGCGTGACCAGGCGTGTCGAGGAAAGTGATCTTTGAGCCGTTGACGTCGACCATGTACGCACCGATGTGCTGCGTGATTCCGCCTGCCTCACCAGCGACAACGTTCGCGTTGCGAATCTTGTCGAGCAGTGTCGTCTTGCCGTGGTCGACGTGACCCATGATCGTGATCACGGGAGCGCGAGGTACCTGCAGCGCTTCGTCGTCGTCGTCGCTGTCGTCGAACAACGCTTGCAGTTCGAGTTCTTCCTGCTGACCCGGCTCGACCAATAGGAGGTCGGCTCCGACTTCAAGCGCGAACAACTCCATCTGCTCGTCGCTGAGCGTCATCGTCGCGGTCACCATTTCGCCGTTCTGCAAAAGGAACCGAATGACGTCGGCTGCGGTGCGGTTTAGCTTGGGAGCAAACTCCTGCGCCGACACGCCACGCTCGACGATGATCGTGCCTTCCGGAACTGGCGCGTTGGTAGCCGTGTAACTGCTGTTGTAGTTCGGCTGCATCTCGTCGAAGTCGCGACGGCGACGAGCACGGCTCTTCTTGCGTGGCGCACGGCGCTGGCCGTTGGGCCGACCACCAGGACCACTACCGGGACCGCCGGGACGCGCGCCACCGGGACCGCCAGGACCACCCGGGCGTGCACCGCCAGGGCCGCCTGCGCCCCCGGGGCCGGGACGAGGCCCACCGAAACCGCCAGGACGAGGACCGCCAGGGCCACCAGTGCGCGGCGGGTAACCGCCAGGACGAGGACCGCCTGGCGACGATGGGCGTGCGGCACCGGTGACGCCGGGGCCGCCGGGGCCACCCGGCCGGGCGGTGTAGCCGCCTCCGGGGCGAGGACCACTTGTTGTCGGACCACCCAGACGCGGGGAACTGCTGCGCAATCCGCCAGGCGGCGGAGGGATCGCTTTCCCGGAGGCCGAGATCGGGCGGCCGCCAGTGGGTGGCGGAGGAATCGGTCGGCCTGATGCCGAGGTCGGTCGCGCAGGGGCAGCCGCCGGACGAGCAGGCGGAGGTGCCGTGGGCGAAGCGGTTGGCGAGGGGGTGGGCGACGCAGGCTGCTGCGGCGTAGGGGCGGCGGTCGCCGGTGGAGGTGTGGCGGCCGGTCGCGCAGCTTCGACGACGGGGCGACTGCTCGTAATGCGCGCGTGGGCAGGCGTCGGCACGTGATCAGGTTCGGGCGCCGGCTCGGATTTGGGAACGGCCGGTTGTTCACCTGCTGGCGACGCAACCGGGGAAGCAGTGGCGGCCTCGCTGGGCGCAGCGGCTGGCGCTGATTCGTCGGCGGCGGTCTTTGCCTTCGCGGCAACCGACTTCGCGGGCGCCTTGACGGCTTTGGGCTTGGCCGGCTCCTTGGGCTCCTTGGGCTCCTTCGGCGAAGCAGCCTTCTTGGCGGCAGCCTTGACCGGCTTGGGCTCCTCAGGCTGTTCCGGTCGGGTGAGGCCGTCCTTTTCCGCGCGGCGGCGAAGACGGTCGGCCTGCGCTTCGATGAGTGTGGAGGAGTGACTCTTCACTCCCACACCCATTCGCTCGCAGAGCGCCACCATCTCGGCATTCGTCATCCCGAGCTGTTTCGCCAGCTCGTGCACGCGCAGGTTCTTCGCCAAAACTCGTCTCAGCCTTTCGTTGACGTCTGGCCACCGAGAGCGATCCCGACGACTGACGATTCTTTCATGTCTACGTGAAACGCTGCACGCAACGCGTCACCAAGTGGCAGCAGTGTGTCTGCTGGCAGTTGTCGCTTCCACGACCTCTCGAACGCCTTGCGTTGCACTGCCGTGTGGTAGCAGTTCAGCGAGCACAGCCATGCGCCACGGCCAGCCGCTGTACGACTGACCCGAGCACCTTGCGGGCTGACGGCGCAACGCACAAGGTCACCCTGCGGCCGCTTCTGGCGGCAGCCGATGCACGTGCGCTGCGGAGCGGCGATTCGAGAATTAGGCGTGGTCACCACTCTCCTCGGTACTGGCCGCCTCCGTGGTCGGATCGGCGACCGCTACTTCTTCAGCGGCTGCTTCTTCAACAGCTACTTCTTCAACGGCTGTCTCGGCCGCTGCTGCCTGTTCGTTCCACTGTTCCTGCGTGAGGATGGTTCCATCGGCCGCGTGCCACTCGATCGCACCCGTCTCGGCGTTCGGCACCCACTCGCCCTCTTCGTAATCCGCATCGTCGAGTCCGTCGACCTGCTCCGTCTCGCCGCGAATGTCGATGCGCACACCGGTGAGCCGAGCGGCGAGGCGAGCGTTCTGGCCTTCCTTGCCGATCGCAAGGCTGAGCTGGTTGTCGGGCACAATGACGTCGGCTTGAGTGACGTCGTCGCTGATGATCACGGCCGTGACTCGCGCTGGCGACAGGGCCTTGGCCACGAAGTCGGCCAGGTCTTCGCTGTACGGAACAATGTCGATCTTCTCGCCACGAAGTTCGTTGACCACCATGCGTACGCGGCCACCACGGGCACCGACACACGCGCCGACCGGATCGACGTTGTGGTCGTTGCTCCACACCGCGATCTTCGTGCGATGGCCAGGCTCGCGAGCGCAGCCCTTGATCTCGACGATGCCGTCGGCGATCTCGGGAACCTCTAGCTCGAACAGGCGCTTGATGAGACCCGGGTGAGTGCGGCTGACCACGATCTGCGGACCCTTCGCGGTCTTGCGGACCTCGACGATGTAGGCCTTGACGCGGTCGCCGGGAACCGGGCGCTCGAACGGCACTTGCTCAGCCTTGGGCAGCAGACTCTCGACGCGACCGAGATCGAGCAGCGTGTAACGATCGTCGGCCTGCTGAATGATGCCGGTGACGATGTCGCCTTCGCGGTTCGCATACTCCTCGAACTTGCGATCGCGTTCGGCTTCGCGAATCTTTTGGCTCATCACCTGGCGAAAGGTCTGCGCCGCAATGCGGCCGAGCTCTTCCTTCTTCGGCGTGTCGTCGCGCTCGTTGACCCAGTTGCCGTCGTCATCGATGTCGAAGGCGATGAACGTGAACTCGAAGGTGTCGGGATTGACGTGCACTTCGACCTCGGGCGCCGCGCCTGGCCGGCGCTTGTAGGCGAGCGCGAGCGCGTCGACGAGAACCTGCAGCAGCGTGTCGACCGAGATGTTCTTCTCAGTCGCCAACATCCGGATGGCCTCTGACATGTCGAGGGTGCTCACCTTGCCTGCTCCTTCTTGATCGCGGACTTCGCTTGCTTGCCTGGCTTCGGGCCAGGACCCCATGTGAAAACGGTACGCGCGCGATCGATTTGTTCGTAGCGCACGGTTCGTTCCTCAGTGCCGTCTTCCGGACGAATAGTCGCCGAGTGCTCGTCGGCGGCAACCAACACGCCCTGCACGCGGCGATCGGCGTTGGTCGTGTCGCGCAGACGCAGCGCCACGACCTTGCCCAACTCGCGCTGAAAGTGCTGAGGAGTGCGCAACGTCCGCTCGAGCCCGGGACTGGTGACTTCCAGCGTGTAGTGCCCAGGCACCGGGTCGTGAGAGTCGAATTCGCGCCCGATCAGGCGGGTGGCCAACGCGATCGTGTCGAGATCGACGCCCCCAGCACTGCCAACGGGCGTGTCGATCGTGACGCGCAGCGTGCCGCCGCGGAATTCGAGGTCGTAAAGATCGAGTTGAAGATCGCCAACGATGGGGGCGACCAGGGCCCGGACCTTGTCGAGTGTCTGCGTTTCGCTCATCGTTGTCAACCTCCCTTCCGCTCGTTCGATACCCATTTTTGAGGGCCAAAGAGGCCCTTTCAGTAAAGAAGGCGTGGGCCCAGAGAGCCCACGCCTTTAGTTCCTTGAACTTCAAAGACGGCCAAAGTATAGCGCCTGGCCAGTAGTGTGCGGCCTGCCGTACCCGCGGGACGGCCCTCGCTGCTGGCCCCCGAATCCAGCTCCCCAAAGCCCGCCCAGACCGTTCCACGAGGTGCCGTTTGTTACGAATGTCGACGCTGTTCCTGCGCACGCTGCGCGAGGATCCCGCCGACGCGGAGGTGGCGAGTCATCGACTCCTCGTCCGCGGCGGCTACATCCGGCGGGCCGCGCCAGGCGGCTTCACTTGGTTGCCACTCGGCTGGCTGGTCTTTCGCAACGTCGAGCGGGTGATCCGCGAAGAAATGAACCGCGAAGGGTTCCAGGAGGTTCACTTCCCCGCGCTGCTCCCCCGCGAGCCGTACGAAGCCACCGGCCGTTGGACCGACTACGGCGACAACCTGTTCCGGCTGAAAGATCGCCGTGGTGCCGACATGCTGCTGGCGCCGACGCACGAGGAGATGTTCACGCTGCTCGTCAAAGATCTGTACAGCAGCTACAAGGACTTGCCGCTGGTGATCTACCAGATTCAGAACAAGTTCCGCGACGAGGCGCGGCCGCGCGCCGGTCTGCTGCGTTGCCGCGAGTTCACGATGAAGGATTCGTACAGCTTCGATGTCGACGAAGCCGGTCTCGAAGCCAGTTACCAGAAGCACCGCGTTGCCTATCAGCGAACATTCGAGCGCCTGGGCATGCCGTTCGTCATCGTGTCAGCGATGAGCGGCGCGATGGGTGGGTCGGCGAGCGAAGAGTTCCTCGCACCGATGGAAGTCGGCGAAGACACCTACGTGCGTTGCTCGAGCTGCGACTACGCAGCGAACACCGAGGCGGTGCAAGTCGCGCCGCCGGCACCGCTGCCGCTCACCGGGCCAGCTGCTGAGGTTGTCGACACGCCCGACACGCCGACCATCCAGACACTGGTCGACCTCTTCAACGCGCGCCCCGATCTGCGACGCAGCGATCGCGAGTGGGAGGCGGCCGACACGCTGAAGAACCTGGTCGTGAAGCTGAAGCACCCCGATGGCACGGTGACCTCGCTGGCCATCGGTGTTCCGGGCGACCGCGAGGTCGACATGAAGCGACTCGAGGCACAGGTATCTCCGGCCGAAATCGAGCCCTACGCCGAAGAAGACTTCGCGAAGAACACGCACCTGGCGAAGGGCTACATCGGGCCTGGCGCGCTCGGCGAGTCGAAGCCCGCTGGGATTCGATTCCTCGTCGATCCGCGCATTGTGGCTGGCACGCGCTGGATCACGGGTGCCGACAAGCCCGGTCAACACGTGAAGGATCTGATGATGGGCCGCGACTTCAGCCCCGACGGTCTGATCGAAGCCGCCGAGGTTCACGCTGGCGACCCATGCCCGAACTGCGCGAAGGCGCTAGAAATCGCGCGCGGCGTCGAGATCGGGCACATCTTCCAGTTGGGCCGCAAGTACGCCGAGGCGCTTGGCCTCACCGTCCTCGACGAAAACGGCAAGACGCGCGTCGTCACCATGGGGTCGTATGGCATTGGCGTGTCCCGCGCAGTCGCCGCCGTCGCCGAGCTCAATCACGACGACAAGGGGCTGATCTGGCCGCAAGAGATCGCGCCGGCCGACATCCACATCGTCGCCACCGGCAAGCCAACGGACCCGCAACTTCCGGCAGCCGAACTGTTAGCCGCCGAGTTCGAAGCCGCCGGTCTGCGCGTCTTGCTCGACGATCGCGTCGGCGTTTCGCCGGGGGTCAAGTTCAACGACGCCGAGCTCATCGGCGTGCCCACCATCCTCATCGTTGGCCGCGGACTCGTCGACGGAGTCGTCGAGCTCAAGAACCGCCGCAGCGGCGAACGCGAAGACGTCGCGCTTGCCGACGTGGTCGCGCGGTTCGCAGTCGCTAAAAGGCCGTAACAGGAATCGTCGGGTCGCCAGCAGTCACGGTCGCTCCCGACGTCAGCAGCCAGTCGCCACCATCCGCGACGAGCCCGTTTTGCACGAAGGAGCTCGGGCAACAGCCGGGGTCGGCGTCGGCAAAAACGCCAGACCAGGTCTCAACACCATTGCCAGCGCGCAGCACCGCCACCCCCTTCGCCAGCCCGTTGAACACCGCCATCACCCGAGGTGCGCCCGAGCGGATGTCGACGACCGAAATGTCGAGATAGCCGCCGGTACCCGCCAGTCGCGCCCCAGATACCAGTTCGTCGTTCGAGCCAGCGTCGATGTTGCTCGTGCGAACAACGAAGTCGCTCCACAATCCCGGAGACTCCTCGAGCGCGCGCAACACGGGGATCCATTGGTTCGGTGCTGTCTGCTGCCAGATGATCGCGAAGAAACGATTCGTTGCACCCTTGGTGACTGTCCACATGCGTTGACCGCCGATGGCGTTCCAGAGTCCGCATCTCTGCTCTGTGTACGGGCCGCCAGCGATGGCCGCGTAGAACGGCTCACACACGCCCGGCGCGGCGCTCACTTCCGGGTCGCCGTCCTCAGCGCCGTCCTCCCACGCAGTCGGACTGTCCGCCGCAGGCTCGGAGGGTCCCACGGGGATGGTCGTCGGCGTGGGTGGCAGCGTCGTTGGTGGGAGCGTCGTTGGTGGGAGCGTCGTGGTGGCTGCGACAGCGGTCGTCGCGACTTCGTTCGTGCTGTCGGTGGTGTCGGTCGGAGCGGCCACGGGAGCACTCGTCGCGACCCCGACCGAGTTCGTTCGGTCAGAGCTACAGCCAACCAGCACAACGAGGACGGCGGTGAGGTACGCAAGCGGGCGATTGATGATTGAAGTCTGCACCACGATGTGCCCTCGGAAAAGTCGCGGCGCTGGCGGCGACCAGGGACCTTTGGCCCTTGTCGTCCAGTGTTCCGTCCCTGTGTCATGAGCACCATGAAGCTGCTGCTGATCGAATCCACGCCAGGCAATGCGACCGAGCTGCGTGAGCAGCTCTCAGCCGAAGGCCATGAGGTCGTCCACTGCACCGACGACCGCGGCGGCCCCTGCCGCGGCGTCGAGCATCATGTCGAGTGTCCGCTCGAGCAACACATTGATCTTGCGATCCTCGCCCGCCAGGCCGAATCGCCGCAGACGCTCGCCGAAATGGGCTCTGTGTGCGCCAACCGCCATCGGGTACCGCTTGTCGTGGTCGACCCGCAGAAGGCCGACGACGAACTGCCGAGCGTGACAGTCGCTGCCGCTGTCGCCAACCGCGCCGTCGAGTCCGCCTATGCGGCAGCAGTGCGCAGGGAGCTCGCCCACCTGCCCGCGATCGTCGAGGTTCGCCGACTCGTCGACACCGTGCGCGTGGCCGTCCAGATACCTGCGAGCGAGAACAACACCGCCGCAATCTCCGCTGCTGCTGACCGAGCTCGGGCTGCAGTTCGCGCGCACGATCCGAGCGTGCCGCGCATCGATGTGTCGGTCGTCTGCCAACCCGACTGATGCATTCAGCTCGCCGAGTTGAAGGTCGCCAATCCTTGGTCGATGACAACACGATCGCCGACGGAAGTGGTGAACACCGCGCTGTCGTCGGCGATTCGCCACATCCGAATCGTGAGTGCCTCGCCGGGCATCACCGGTGACGTGAATCGACCCTCAATGTGCCGAAAGCGCGACACGTCGTTGGCCACCAGTTCGGCCAAGAGCGCACGGCCGGTGAAGCCGTACGTGCACAGGCCGTGCAGAATTGGTCGGTCGAACCCGCCGAGCGCGGCGAACGACGGATCGGTGTGCAGCGGGTTGCGATCCCCTGACAGGCGATACACGAAAGCCTGATCGGGTGAGGTTTGAAGCGTCACCACATGATCCGGTGCGCGATCTGAGGGCGCCTCGTTCTGCGGACCGCTGGGGCCGCGATCGCCGCCCCAGCCACCCTCGCCGCGAATGAACACCGCCGAGCGAGTGCTCCACAGCGGTTCGCCATCGGTTGAAGTCACGTCGTTCTCGACGACGACGATGGCAGCTTTGCCCTTGTCGTACATCGCGACGACCCGATCCTGTGCCTTCGCGGTGGCCTCGACCGGGATGGGACGATGCGTCGTCACGGCCTGCGACGCGTGGACGAGCATCGCCCAGTTGAAGGTGCCGATCTTGCTGAGGGCACTCGCAACCGCGGGGCCCCCGCCGGAACCAGCCGCGACTGCGAAGGTCGGATACACGACCTGCTTCATGTCTTTGGTGTTCTCGGTCGAGAACTGAAGGTCGTCCTGGCCGGCCCCAATCCCGACGGCGTAGAGCAACGCATCTTTCGAGTTCCACGAGAGCGTGCGCACGTCGCCGACGGCGCCAACAGCGTCAGGGTTCAGCGGCATCGCGGGTCAGCCCTTGCTCGGCGGTTGCGGTTGTGGCCACCCGCCGGGGTCGCCGTTCATGCCGCTGTTCGGCCGCGCTTTGGCCAGCAGTTCCTCGACGATGGAACCGAGCTTCGTCGGGTCGTCGACTGGAGCGTGACGCGGGCCGCGCACCCAGCCCTCAGCGATCGCCAGCGTCTGACCGCTGGCCTCGAACACGCGACCGGTGACGCCCGCCGACTCCTCGCTGGCGAGCCAGGTGACGATCGGCGCAATCCAGCGCGGCGAGCGCATCTCGCGCTCCTCGTCGGTTTCCGGTGCCGGGCCGAGACCCTCGGTCATACGGGTCAGCGCCACTGGGGCTACCGCGTTCACCGTCACGCCATATCGCGCGAGCTCAAGTGCTGCGATCTTCGTGAAGGCGGCGATGCCGGCTTTGGCGGCGCCGTAGTTGGTTTGGCCAGGGTTGCCGTAGATGCCACTCACCGAGGTGGTGTTGATGATGCGACCCGCCACCGCCTTGCCAGCCTTGCTTTGGTCGCGCCAGTACGCGGCGGCCCAGTGCGCTGGTGCGAACGTTCCCTTCAGGTGAACGTTGATGACCGCGTCCCACTCATCTTCGGTCATGTTTGCCAACATTCGGTCGCGCAGAATGCCCGCGTTGTTGACGACGACGTCGAGCGTGCCAAAGGCATCGACCGCGGTCTGAATCAGGCGCTGCGCGCCTTCGAACGACGACACGCTGTCGCCGTTGGCGACCGCTTGGCCACCGAGCGCCTTGATCTCTTCGACAACTTGTTGCGCCGGGCTGGCGTCGCCGCCGGTGCCATCAATGCTGCCGCCAAGGTCGTTGACGACGACCTTCGCACCATGCGCTGCAAGGCTGAGCGCATGCTCGCGGCCGATGCCGCGGCCTGAGCCTGTGACGATTACTACGCGGTCTTCACACAGTCGTTTCATGCCCGAGATCATAAGGTGAAGGTGATGTCCGAGCACGAGCCGACCGCAACAAGTGAGGAAGCCACCGTCGACGTGCTGGTGATTGACGTGCTGGTGATTGGCGGCGGGCCGGCAGGCTCAACGGCGGCAACGCTGCTGGCGCGAGCCGGGCGCTCAGTGGTGCTGGTCGACAAGGTTGCCTTTCCTCGCGACAAGTGCTGCGGTGACGGACTCACCACTTTGGCGCTGCGGGAACTAGCCAACCTGGGATTCGAACCGGCGATGGTTCCCAGCTGGCAAAGCATCGATGAGGCGTGGCTGCGCTCACCTTCGGGACGCGAGGTGTGCCTGCAGTTACCCAAGGATGGGATCTTCGCGGCGACGGCACCGCGACGCGAGCTGGACGCTGCACTGTTGCAGATCGCGCGCGACGCAGGGGTTGACGTGCGGGAAGGCTGCGCATTCACAGGCGTCGAGCAAAGTGATTCGGCTGTCGTTGTCGCTCTCGGAGATGGTGGCGAAGTGCGCGCCAGGTTCGCAATCGCCGCCGATGGAATGTGGTCTCCGACGCGCAAGGCGCTCGGCCTCGCCGAGCCTGGCTATCTCGGTGAATGGCATGCCTTTCGCCAGTACGCAACCGGGGTCACCGGGCCGGCGGCACATCGGTTGTACGTCTGGTTCGAACCCGACTTTCTTCCCGGGTACGCGTGGAGCTTCCCGCTCCCCGACGGTCGCGTGAATCTCGGCTTCGGCGTGTTGCGCGACGGCGAACGCACGGGCAAGTCGATGAACGAAGACTGGGCGGGCTTGCTCGAGCGTCCGCACATTCGAGCCGCACTCGGGCCTGGCGCGCAGTTGCAGGATCGCGTAACTGCCTGGCCCATCCCGGCCGGGATCGACCGGGCGACTCTCAGCGCCGGTCGGGTGTTGTTCGTCGGCGATGCTGCGCGCGCGACCGATGTGATGACCGGTGAGGGAATTGGCCAAGCGATCGAGACCGGCCGCCTCGCAGCCGAGGCGATACTTGCGGGTGGCGCAGCGCCGGCGGTTACCGCTCGCTACGAGAAGGCCGTCCGTCGACACCTGCGCGCCGACCATCGCATGTCGAGCATCCTGAATGGGTGGCTCGCGCGCGAGTGGGTCACACGCGGCGCCGTCCGCGTGGCTGGCCTCACCGGCTGGACGCGCCGCAACTTCGCCAGGTGGATGTTCGAAGACGAGCCGAGAGCCATCATCTTCACCCCGCGACGCTGGCACCGCCACTTCCTAAAGCGCCCCGGCCCCTACCAATAGCCGAGTGTTTGCTGCAGGACGAGTGTTTCGTGCCCGTGTGCAGGCACGAAACACTCGACTCAGGCCGCAACCGTGGCCACGCGCTTCCGATACAGGGCGGCGAGTTCGTCGAGGATCGCCTTGAGATCAAGCAGGTCGTCCTCCGTAACGCGGTCGACCTGCCAGTCGATGAGGTGGAGTTGGCGGTCACGCTGCTTATCGCTCACGATTCCTCGCTGCAGAGCGTGCTCCGGATGGACGTCGACCTCGACTGCCCAGCGAATGGCGGGCACCGCGAGATCGATTCGGATTCGTTTGCCGTTCGGCAATCGAAGCTCGTCCTGCGGCTCGACCGGAACGCCACGTGCAAGCAACCCATCCAGCACCGCGAGCTCGGGATGCGATTCCACCGGCTTGCGATCACCGCGCTGTGTCAGCGTGCGAGCGAACAACTCCGAACCCCGCCGGGTTGGGTGACACAGTCGAAGCAAGATCGCACCCAGTTCCTCGAGCGAGCAATCGCCGGCCCTGAGCACTTGATCGATCACCGACGTCAGATTCGTCTGCGTCAGGTCAGCGGCCAGATCGAACAGCAAGCGTGCCCAACTCGGCACGCGCATCCCGTTCTCAAGAGTGCGCACGTCGAGCGGCCCCACCCGCGTCGACTGCCGCAGCAGCACGCCGTCCGGCGCTTCGATGTGAATCGGGTGCGGGAGACAAAGGTGAATCTTTGACGCTCGCGGCATTCGCCGCAGTCCGAGGTATCCGCCGGCGGTCGGGCCGGTGATGAACCCTGTCGGATGAGCGAGGCTGATCGCGATCAGTCGCTGCTCGAAGGTCGGCCTTCTTGTCGTCACCATGTAGACCGACTTGTACGGACGCTGAAGGACCTGCTGGTCAACGAGTCGCTGCCGAGCTGTTCGGTGAACACCGCCGGCATCGAGCTGCTCGGAAGTAATGAGACCGAGCTGACGCTGGATCGTGGCAAGTGTGACCGCAGAGAAATCGGGCATGCGCGTGCTCCCTTGGCGAGAAACATTCGTCGGGGGAAGCCGCGGATCCGAACATACCGCCGACCCGTCGGGGTTGTGTCGAGTGTTTCGTGCCCGTGTACGGGCACGAAACACTCGACAAGCCCCAAAGCTGCAGGAAACACTCGGGTAGGACTACGGTCGCGCGCATGGCTTTGCGGACGCGGTTGACAGAACTACTGGACATCGAACACCCGGTGATGCTCGCGGGCATGGGTGGGGTGAGCTACCACCGCCTGGTGGCGGCGGTGAGCGAAGCGGGCGGTATCGGAACGCTCGGCGCGAGCACGATGACCCCCGGCGAACTCCCGAAGGAGATGGCCAAGGTGCGGGAAGCCACATCGAAACCATTCGGCGTCGACCTGCTCACCGCGCTGCCAGGTCAGGTCGAGCAGGGCATCCAAGATGTCATCGACGGCGGTGCCCGCATCTTCGTTGCCGGTCTCGGCGTGCCACGCGAAGTGATCGAGTTACTGCACTCGAAGAACATCCTCGTCGGCAGCATGTGCGGCAAGGTGCGCCATGCGGTGGGCGCAGTCGCCAGTGGTGTCGACTTCGTAGTCGCGCAGGGCACGGAGGCTGGCGGTCACACCGGCACCGTTGCCACCCTTACTCTGGTTCCGATGGTCGTCGACGCTGTGGGCGACACGGTGCCCGTGATCGCAGCCGGCGGATTGTTCGACGGACGCGGTCTTGCGGCCTCACTTGCGCTGGGAGCCGATGGCGTTTGGGTCGGCACGCGTTTCATCGCAACTCCCGAAGCCCGCGCCGTGAAGGGATACAAGGAAGCGATTCTCGGCGTTGCTGAGGACGGCACGGTCGTGAGTCGTTCGTACACCGGCAAGACGTGCCGCGTTGTACGCAACGAGTGGACAAACCACTTCGAAAAGCACCCGGAAGAGCTGCAGCCGTTCCCGCAGCAGGTCATCGCCAGTTCGCAAGCCGGCGTCAACCACTTGGGCGCTCCAGATGGAACCGAGGTCGACGTGAATCGTGAGTTCTTCCCATGCGGTCAGGGCGCGGGCGCCATCGACGAGTTGAAACCCGCCGGCGACATCGTGCGCGAGATGGTGCGCGAAGCGGAGCGCACGATGGAGCGGATTGCGGCGGTGCGGCGATGAGCACCACCCCAGTGAACGACACGGTGAACGACACGGTGCACCAACATGTGGTTCAGGTGTGGACCGACGAAATTGTGCCCAAGCTGCACGACTACATCCGCATCCCGTGTGTGTCGGTGCTCTACGACCCCGAATGGAAGGCGAATGGCCATCTCGATGAAGCCATCGCGCTCATTCGCGATTGGTGCGTCGCACGGCCAATCGTCGGCCTCTCGGTCGAGGTACTCGAACTGGAGGGACGCACTCCCCTCATTCTGTGCGAGGTTCCTGCGTACAACGGTGGCCCCGCCGACGACACGGTGGTGCTGTACGGCCATTGCGACAAGCAACCGGAAATGACCGGCTGGCGCGAAGATCTCGGCCCGTGGAAGCCGGTGCTTGAGGGCGACCGCTTGTACGGACGCGGAGGTGCCGACGACGGCTATGCCGCATTCGCGTCGCTGCTCGCCATCGAAGCCGCGCAACTCGCCGGATTGGCGCACTCGCGCTTAGTCGTGCTGATCGAAGCAAGCGAGGAGAGCGGCAGTCCCGACCTCCACGCGTACCTTGATGCCTACGCCGACCGCATCGGTTCGCCGACGTTCGTGCTGTGCCTTGATTCCGGTTGCCTCGACTACGAACGCATGTGGGTCACCACATCGCTGCGCGGCCTCGTGGCGGGCACGTTGCGCGTCGACATTCTCACCGAAGGGGTGCACAGCGGCGAGGCCAGCGGGGTTGTGCCCTCATCGTTCCGCATCGCGCGCATGCTTCTCGATCGTCTGGAAGACAGCACGACCGGCGAGTTGCTGCTACCTGAGTTGCACGCCGAAATCCCTGCCGACCGTCAGCAACAGGCCGCCGACACCGCCGCCGAGTTCCCGATCGGTGGCCACTTCCCGTTCGTGAAGGGCGCGCACCCGGCGATGAACGACGCGACGCAGCAACTGCTTGCGCGCACTTGGGTACCGACGCTGAGCCTGACCGGCGTCGACGGCATCCCGCCCATCGCAGCGGCCGGCAACGTCTTGCGGCCGCACACATCGCTGCAACTCAGCGTTCGGCTGCCACCAACGTGCGATCCTGATCGCGCGCTCAAGGCAATCGAAAAGTGCCTGACCGCTGACCCGCCGTACGGCGCGAAGGTGCAGTTCCTCGACGGCCACGCGGGTCCCGGTTGGAATGCACCACCGTTTGCACCATGGCTGTGGGCGGCGCTGGAAAGCGCAGGGCAACAAACCTTCGGCAAGCCGACGCGTGCCTTCGGCGAGGGAGGATCGATCCCGTTCATGGGCATGCTGGGCCAACGGTTCCCCGCCGCTCAGTTCGTCATCACCGGCGCGCTCGGCCCGGGAGCCAACGCGCACGGACCGAACGAGTACCTGCACGTGCCGACAGCCCGGCGAGTCACAGAGTGTCTCGCCCACTTGTTGCACGCACACGCCACTCGATGATCAAGCTGCTGCGCAGCAACGCTGATCTGCGCGCTCTGTTCTTCGCGCAGGTGATCTCGTTCATGGGCGACTGGTTCGTCTTCGTCGCGATCACCGGCATGGTCAAGGACGCGACCGACAGCGAATTCCTCGTCTCGCTTGCGTACGTTTCGTTCACGCTTCCGGCGTTTCTGGCGACGCCGATTGCGGGCTCGATGGTCGACCGCTTCGATCGCCGCAAGCTGGTCATCGTCGTGTCCGCACTACAAGCGATCGCCGCCCTCGGGCTGCTGACAGCATCAGTCGACCGTGTATGGCCACTGTTCATCTTCCAGGGCTGCATCAGCGCGCTCGCAGCCTTCGTCAAACCCGCGATCGATGCCGGGGTTCCGAACCTGGCACGCAACCCTGAGGAATTGCGCGCCGCCAACGTTCTCTTCGGCAGCACATGGGGTGTGATGCTCGCCGTCGGCGCCGCCGTCGGCGGCATCTTCAGCGAGACCTTCGGCCGTCGGGCATCGTTCGTCGCCGATGCGATCACGTTCGTGATCGCCGCTGGGCTCTTCGCGCTCATCCGTCGACCGATGCAGCAGAAACGGGAGGCGACGCATCGATCGATTCGGCCGTTCAGCGACATGGGCGAGGCAGTGCGCTACGCCCGCAAGGACAAGGCAGTGCTTGCGCTGATCGCCAGCAAGGGCACGTTCGCCATTGGCAGCGGCACCGTCAGCCAGCTGCCCGTGCTGGCGACCTCGGTGTACGGCTGGAAGGACGGTGGCACCGGTCTGCTCTTCGGAGTGCGCGGTGTCGGCACTGCGCTGGGGCCGCTGATCGCGTCGAGGTTCACGAGGGGCGACCTCTCGAAGGTGCTGCGCGTCTGTGGCCTTTCCGGTATCGCGTTCAGCGCTTGCTACATCGTCGCAGCCTGGTCGCCGGTGATCTTCATGGCGGCAGCGTTCATCATGCTGGCCCATCTCGGCGGCGGCGCGCAGTGGACGCTGAGCACATACGGCCTTCAGTTACGCACGCCGGACTACATCCGCGGCCGTGTGATGGCCGGTGACTATGCGATTCTCACGCTGACGCTATCCATCAGCGCGATGCTCGCCGGACTGCTCTCAGAAGTGGCCGGTGTTCGTTGGACCATTAGCGTCTTCGCAGCTATCGCAGCCGTTGCCGGCTTCGCGTACCTCGTGCTCACCCGCAACGTGGCCGCAAGTCTTGACGTCGAATGATTACGACGCTACGCGCCGGCAATAGTTTCCGGCGTCGACGGTAGCGACGGACGCATGCGATCGCGAGGTAGACGTATCGGGAGTTCTGCGCGAATCTGCTGATCGACGCTCTCCGCGATGTGGTCCGGATAGTGCGTGGCCAACACGTCGCGCACTTTCGCAATCGACCGATCGATGATCTTCGGTCGCCCGACCTCGTTCCACTCCTTCGGGCTGAGGCGATCGCCGATCGCCGGATAGATGTACTCCGTCTGCATCAACGACAACGTCTGTTTCGAACCGAGGTAGTGGCCAGGCCCGTCGATCACCGCAGCACGAATGACATCGACCGACAACGTCTCGTCGTTGACGTCGATCCCCTTGATCGTGCGCTGCGCCGCCCCGATGATGTCGTTGTCGAGCACCACACCCTCGAGCGAGAAGCCGAGCAGGCTGCCATGCATGCCCGCCGACTCGTAGATCAGGTTGGCACCAGCATTTCCGACGAGGGCATGGTTGTAGCCCTTTTCGGCGCCAGCCTGCGCATCGGGCATCTTGGCGTCGCTGATACCGGAAGAGGTGCCACCGGTCAGGTCGTAGAAGTGGGCCATCTGCGCGCACGCCGACGACAGGATCGCTTGCTCGGGACTACCACCCGACATCGCGCCACTGCGCAGGTCGCTGACGAACGGCCACAGCCCGAAGATGGCGGGATGACCGGGCTTGATCGCGTTGACGTATGCAAGTCCGGCCAGTACCTCAGCCACCTCTTGCACCAGCGCACCCGCGAGCGCAGCAGGCGCGGTTGCGCCGGCTTGACCGGCCGAGAGCAGCAGCACGGGCATTCCCCCGTGGACCGCAACTTCGAGGCAGCGACACGCATCAGCGGCAAACTTCAATGGCGGCACAACGAAGCAATTCGACTGGCTGACAAACGGTCGCGCTCGCCACTTGTCTTCGCCACCAGCGATGTGGTGCAGCATCTTCAACGACGCTTCTAGGTGATCGGGATGCACCCACGATGTGCCGACGTGCTTAGTGGTGCCACTCACGCTGGCGTAGCAGGTGTTGATATCCATCTCAGCGGGGTCGGGTAGGTCGCGCGGCACGACGGTGCGTTGATAAAAGTGAATGTGCTCCATCGCATCGACCAAGCGGGCGATGTCGTACGCGTCTTGCGAATTGGACTCGCGATACTCGCCGGTGATCGGGTCGACGATGTAGACCGCCGCACCAGCCGTGCCGAAGTAAACCTTCTTGCCCCACGGTTCCATGTCGTACTTCGGATCCTGCGCGTGCAATACGAAGTTGCGCGCTGCGATCGCGAGCGTGTCTTCGATCAACGAGCGCGGGAACAACAATCGGTCGTCGGAACTGATCGTGCAGCCCTTCGGCAGCAGAACATCGAGGCACGACGGAATCGCGTCGGCAAGCCCGATGTTCTCGAGCACGTCGAGTGCCGCGAGGTGCACCTTCATCACTTCCGCATCGGTCAGCACCTTGTAACGGCCGCTGGTCATGCCCGGGTTGACCGGTCGCACGTCGAGAGCCAAGGGCGCCGCACGCAATGCCTGACGTGCCGCCCGTCCGCCGCGGCGGCCACCTTCTTGAATGTCAGTCACCGTGCGATGATAGGCCGCACACGCCGAATCGGACTCACGATGGCTGGCCTCGAGTAACTAGACCTTGATGCGGGCGCTCTTCGGGTCGTACCACGGGTCGAGCGAGACTCGGGCTGGCACTCGCTCACCCGCGACCTCGATCTCGTAGTTGCCACCCAACACGAAGGCGCGGTCGGCGAAGCCGCCCTCGGGAGCGGCCACGTACCCCATACCCAATGCTGCACCGACCGTGTGGCCGAACATTCCTGACGTGATGCGACCGACGATGACCCCGTCGCGCACGATTGGCTCGTTGTGGTACAGCAGCCGATCCGGGTCGACCAGCGCAAACTGCGCCATTCGTTGATGCACACCCTCGAGCTTCTGCCGCTGCAACGCATCGCGACCGGTGAAGCCGCCCGGCTTGTCCCACGCGACCACGAACCCGAGGCCGGCCTCAAGCGGCGTTTCGTCAGGCCCGACATCGTGACCCCAGTGGCGATAGCCCTTCTCCATGCGCAACGAGTTGAGCGCGTGATAGCCGGCGTGGCGCAACCCAAACTCTGGGCCGGCGGCAACGATGGCATCGAAGACACCCATCGCGAACTCGGTGGGCATGTACAACTCCCATCCGAGCTCGCCCACGTAGGTCACTCGGCTCGCTCGCACACGCGCATAGGCGAGATCGATGATGCGCGAGGTGCCGAATGGGAACGACTCATTCGACAGGTCGTCGGCCTGCGAGTGACTGGTCAGCGATTGCAGCAGCGCCCGCGAGTTGGGTCCCATCACACTCAAAACCGCGTAGCCGGATGTGACGTCGGTGGCGACGACGCGAGCGTTCGCCGGGATGTTGGCTTTGAGAAACGCAAAGTCGCGCACCTGTGTCGCCGCGGCGGTGACCACGAGGTAACGGTCGGCCGCCTCGCGCGTGAGCGTCAGATCGGCCTCGATGCCACCGCGCTCGTTGAGCCACTGCGTGTAGACGATCTTGCCAACCGGCACCGCGACGTCGTTCGCACAGATCTGGTTGAGCACAGTTTCGGCGTCGGGACCTTCAACGGAGAACTTGCCGAACGACGATTGATCGAAGACTCCGACCGCGTTGCGCACAGCGTGGTGTTCCTCGGCTGAGTACTCGAACCAATTCTGCCGACCGTAGGTGTACTCGTACTCCGCTGTGGCACCGGCAGGCGCGAACCAGTTCGTGCGCTCCCAGCCCGCAGTCTCGCCGAAGCATGCTCCCTTGGCCGCCAACCGATCGTGCAATACCGACCGACGCACACCACGTGCGGTCTCGGGCTGCCGAAACGGCCAATGCATCGCGTAGAGCAGTCCAAGCGCCTCGACGGTGCGATCGTGCAGGTAACTGGCATTGCGTTGAAACGGCATCACCCGCCGAATGTCGACATCCCACAGATCCATCGGGGGGTGACCGTCGAGGATCCAGTCGGCGAGCACCTTGCCGGCGCCGCCAGCTGACTGGATCCCGATCGAGTTGAAGCCACACGCCATGAAGAGGTTCTTCACATCTGGCGACTCGCCGAGCAGGTAGCGATCGTCGGGCGTGAACGCCTCCGGTCCGTTGAAGAACAGGCGGATGCCGGTTTCGGCAAGGATCGGCATCCGATGTGTAGCGGCCTCGACCAGTGGAGCGATGTGCTCGAAGTCCTCTGGAAGGGTTCCGAACGCGAACTCTTCAGGAATGCCACTTGCACCACCGGGTCTCGTCATGCCCCACGGCTTCGACACTGGTTCAAACCAACCGATCAGCAATTTGCCGGTGTCCTCACGGAAGTAGCCGCAACCGTCTGGGTCGCGCAGCGTCGGCATTGATGGCGCGATCGAGGGGACGTTCTCGGTGACGATGTAGAAGTGCTCGGCCGCATGCAACGGCACCACTGCGCCTGCCGCGGCGCCCAACTCGTGACCCCACATGCCCGCCGCATTGACGACAGCGTCGGCGCGCAGTTTGCCCGTCGTGCCATCGACTTCATACTCGACGCCAACTGCGACACCGTTCTCGACAACGATGCGCGAGACCTTCGCGTTCTCGACAATGCGCGCGCCGCGGGCGCGAGCACCTTTTGCCAGTGCCTGCGTGGTGTCCACCGGGCTGGTGACACCGTCGCCGGGCACGTAGACGCCGCCCACCAGGTCGTCGACGTTGGTCAGCGGCACAAGCCTCTTGATCTCGGCCGGACCGATGATGTCGGCTTCGACGCCGAACACCCGAGCCATCGAGGCGCCACGAGTGATCTCCTCGAATCGTTCCTTGTTCGGTGCAACCAGAACCGAACCCCGCTGGTCGAAACCGGTTGCCTGCCCCGTCTCCTGCTCGAGGGTGGCGAACAGATTGGTCGTGTACTGCGCGAGTCGGGTGAGGTTGTGAGTCGCGCGAAGTTGTCCGACGAGACCGGCCGCATGCCATGTGGTTCCGCTGGTCAGTTGCTTGCGTTCGAGCAAGACGACATCGCTCACTCCCCGCAGGGCGAGGTGGTAAGCGATGCTGCAGCCGACGATTCCGCCGCCGACAATGACAACACGGGCAGAGCTAGGGAGGTCAGTCATAGTGATTTCGCCTATCTTCTCAGCCATGAACGAGAACGCACGAATTGTCGTTATCGGTGGAGGCATTGCCGGGTGCAGCACTTTGTACCACCTGGCCAAGATGGGCTGCACCGATGTGCTGTTGCTAGAGCGTGACGAACTCACCTCCGGATCCACCTGGCATGCGGCTGGCAACGTGCCCACCTACAGCACCAGTTGGAGCGTGATGAAGGTGCAGTCGTACTCGGCTGCACTCTTCCGCGAGCTCGCCAAGGATCTCGACTCGCCAATCAGCTACCACGTCACGGGGTCGGTACGCCTGGCACACAGTCACGAGCGTTATGCCGAGTTCCGCCACGTCACCAGCATGGCCAATGCGCAGGGCATGGGTTACGACATGCTGACCCCCGCGCAACTCGTCGATCGCTACCCATTGGTGAAGACGCACGACTTGGTCGGTGCGTTGTGGGATCCACTCGACGGCGACATCGACCCGTCGCAGGTCACGCAAGCGATGGCCCGTGCCGCGCGCACGATGGGTGCCCGCGTGCGACGCTTCGAGCGCGTGGTCGGCTTGCAGCAACACGCGAATCACTCGTGGACCGTCACCTCCCGCACCGCCGACGGCGACGAGAACACCGTCGACTGCGAGATCGTCGTCAACGCCGCTGGCTACCGAGCCGGGGAAGTGATGAGCCTGATCGGGCGCCATCTGCCGATCGCGCACATGTCGCATCAGTACTACGTCACCGACGAGATCGCCGAGCTCGCAGCTCGCGAGACACCGCTGCCGTTGTTGCGCGATCCCGACACCAGCTACTACCTGCGTCAAGAGCGCAACAGCTTCATCCTCGGGCCTTACGAGTGGAAAGCAACGGCGATGTGGCAGGACCGCATCCCGGATCAGTTCGCCAACCAACTCTGGAGCGAAGATCTCGAGCGGTTGGAACCGCAGATCCTCGACGCTGGTGAACGCGTTCCGGTGCTGGGTGACGCGGGCATTGCCCGCGTGGTGAATGGCCCGATTCCGTATGCAGCCGATGGCAACCCGTACCTCGGCCCTGAACGCGGGCTGCGTAACTTCTTCCACTGCAACACGTTCAGCTTCGGGATCGCACAGGGTGGCGGCGCCGGCAAGGCGATCGCCGAGTGGATCCTCGAGGGTCGGCCGGCAATCGACATCTGGTCGATCGATCGTCGTCGGTTCAAGGACTACGCGACCACGCAGTACACGATCGACAGAGCGATTGAGGTGTACCAGAACGAGTACGCGATGGGCTTCCCGTTCGAAGAGCGTCCCGCCGGTCGCCCGTCGTACACGTCGCCGTTGTACGAAACTCTGAAGGCGAAGGGCGCGTACTTCGGCGCTCGTGGCGGATGGGAACGGCCGACTTGGTTCGACACTGGGTTCGGAACGGCGAGCGCGGTCACCGACCACACGCTCTCGTTCTTCCGTCGCAATGGCTGGCGCGATCAGGTAGCGCAAGAGTGCGCAGCCGTCCGCAACGGGGTGGCGGTCCTTGACTTGCCCGGCTTCACCAAGATCGAGATCAAAGGCCCTGGCGCGACCGAGTATCTCGATCACTTGCTGTGCACGAAGTTGCCCAAGACCGGACGAGTCACGCTGTGCTACGCACTGCTTCCCGATGGCAAGGTGCTCAGCGAGTTCACGCTCACCAAGATCGCCGACGATCACTACTACGCGGTCGGTGCGGCGAGCGCCGAGTGGCACGATCTCGACGTACTCGAAGCGGCGTTGCCAGCCGATGGCTCAGTGACACTGACGAACGTCACGGCCGACTACGGCTCGCTGATCGTGGTCGGCCCGCGTTCGCGCGATGTGCTGGCGCAGGTGACAACGTCGGCGCTCGACAACAAGGCGTTCCCGTGGCTGGCCGTTCGAGACATCGACACCGCCGTCGGCTCGGTACGCGCCTTGCGCGTCAACTACGTCGGAGAGCTCGGTTGGGAGCTGCACGCCGCGAACGACCAAATGATCGCGCTCTACGAGGCGATCTGGGCTGCAGGCGAGCAGTACGGCATCCGCGACTTCGGCATCTACGCGGTCGACAGCTTGCGACTCGACAAGGGCTATCGCGGATGGAAGGGCGATCTCGAGATCGGGTACTCCCCCTTCGACGCATCGCTCGACCGCTTCGTCGATCTCACCAAGCCCGACTTCGTCGGCAAAGCTGCGCTGGTCGCCGAAAAGGCGACAGGCTCCGCGTGGCGGTTCGTGTCGATGACCCTCGATGAGCCGGGCGACGCCGATGCGCCGTTCTGTTCGTCGATCTTCGACGGCGCAGGCGAGCACGCCAAGAACATCGGGCTCGCCACCTCCGGCGGGTGGAGCTTCACCCTGGACAAGAGCGTCGCCTTGGGTTACGTGCGCCCGCAGTTCGAAGCGCCAGGCACGAAGGTCTTCATCAAGATCTTCGGCGAGATGGTGGCAGCCACCGTCGGCGCCGAGCCGCTCTTCGATCCGACCAACGAACGTCCCCGCGCGTAGCAGCGCTACTCGTTCAACCAGTCTTACCGCTTGCAGCAGCGGCCTGCTTTGCGTGGTAGCTGCTGCGCGTCAGCGGGCTGGCTTCGACATGGCCGATGCCCAGAGCTTCGCCTGTCGCCTTCCAGCGCGCGAACTCGCTCGGGTCCACCCAGTTCGCTATGGGGAGGTGGTTGTCGGTCGGGCGCAGGTACTGACCGATCGTGACGATGTCGACTCCGATGGCCGCTAGGTCGACAAGCAATCCTGCGATCTCGTCGTCAGTCTCGCCCAGCCCGACCATGAAGCCGGTTTTCACAACGAGACCAGCTGCTTTCGCCCGCGCCAGCACCGCCAGGCTGCGGGCATAGCCAGCGCTGGGCCGTACGGCGCGTTGTAAGCGCGCAACCGTCTCGACGTTGTGGTTGAAAACGTTCGGTCGCGCAGTCGGGTCGTCGAAGAGCAGGTGCAGCGCCGACTCGTCGCCCTTTGCATCGCTCACCAGCGTTTCGACAACCGTCTGCGGGTTCATCGCGCGGATCGCGCGCACACAGGCGGCGACGTGGGCGAAGCCACCGTCGGCGAGATCGTCGCGAGCCACCATCGTCAGCACAGCATGATCGAGCGACATGGCGGCGATCGCGATTGCGACGCGATCTGGTTCGTCGGCCGCAGGCGGTAGCGGTTTGCGCGTATCGACCAAACAGAAACCGCACGCACGCGTGCAACGCTCGCCCAGCACCATGAACGTTGCCGTGCCATCGGCCCAGCAATCGCTCAGGTTCGGGCAGCCCGCTTCCTCGCAGACGGTGACCAGGCGGTGCTCGCGAACGGTCTGCTTGAGCTGCAACACCCCAGCGCCCAGTTTCACCTTCGGCCGCAGCCACTCCGGCTTACGGGTCGAAATGGAGAGACCATTTGCGACGCCCGCTTGCAGCAGTCGCGCCGTCGCCCGACCTGCGACAGTGCCTTCGCCACGCGAGAACGGCGCCAGATCTTCCGGACGGTTCTTCCACGCGACGTCTTGTCGTTCGACCAGCTCGCCACCGCCCCACGCCTGCGCTGCATGACGCGTAACTACATCGACGACGTGTTGCATCTCCACCGCGACGCCTTCTTCGGCGAGCGACGTCACCGGCTTGTCGCCAATTCCGCAGGGCACGATGTAGTCGCGCATGTAGCGCATGTCGGGGCAGACATTCAGCGCAAAGCCGTGCATCGTGCGGCCGTTCGCCAGGCGCACACCGATCGCTGCGATCTTGCGCGGACTTTCGCCGCTGACCCCAACCCACACGCCCGGATAATCAGGCAGGCAACCGACGTCTTCCACGCCGAGTTCCTGCAAGGTCGCTACCAGCACCCGCTGAATGGTGCACACATGGTCGGCTGCACCCAGTGCGTTCGGGACGTTGACAATCGGGTAACCAACAAGTTGGCCAGGACCGTGATACGTCACGTCGCCACCGCGCTTCACTGCCACCAGTTCAGCGTCGACCGTCTCAGGATTGACCCGCACGTTGGCGGCTAGATCCGCGCGCGGACCGTGAGTGAACACGTGCGGATGTTCGAGCAGCAGCAAGTGATCCTCGCGACCGTTTGCAAACATCGCCTGCTGCACGGCCAACGCCTCGCGATACGGCACACGACCGAGCCAACGAACGTGAAGCGTCATGCCGAGCAGTCCATTGAACGACGCGCCGATTCAGAGTTCCTGCGACCAGTCGCGGGTTTCGAGTAGCTCCTTCACTCGCACCAGGAATCCGGCCGCGTAGGCACCATCGAACGCACGATGATCCCAGCTCATTGCCAGATTGCCGACTGGATGGATGACGATCGCCTCGCCGCCATCGGCCAAACGGGCAACGACGGGTTTGCGCACGATCGCATCGGTCGAGAGAATCGCAACCTGCGGCTGATTGATGATCGGCATGGTCAGCACGCTGCCTGCTGAACCGTTGTTGCTGATCGTGAACGTGCCACCGATGATTTCGTCGGGGCTCAGCTTGCGGGTGCGTGTGCGGGCCGCGAGGTCGTTGATCTCGCGAGCGATTGCGCGTAGACGCTTGCCCTCTGCGGAGCGCACTACTGGCACCAGCAGGCCCTGGAAGTCGAGGTCGACCGCGATACCGACATCGATGAAGTTGTGAACGACCAAGTCGCTTTCGGTCACGCTGGCGTTGAGATGCGGATACTCGACCAACGCATCGACGACTGCTCGTGTGATGAACGGTAGGTAGGTGAGACCGAACCCTTCGGCAGCCTTCCACTCGCTCTTGACAGCACTGCGCGTGACATCGACGTTTGCATAGTCGACTTCCACGACGCTGAACGCGTGCGGACTGACGCCCTTGCTCATCACCATGTGACTGCCGGTGAGCTTGCGGATCTTGCTGAGCGCAACCGTGGTGTCGCGCTCACCAGTACGAACCACGGGGATCGTCACCGGCGGCACAGCGGCTGCTGCCGCAGGAGTTGCAGCGGGAACCGCGGGCGGTGGCGTTGCTGCAGCCACCGGAGTCGGTGCAGGAGCAGTAGGCGTTCCCGCCGCGTGCTGACGATCGATGAAGTCGAGTACGTCGTCACGAGTAATCCGGCCGCCAGGGCCGGTGCCCGCGATGTCGTCGGGGTTGATCGCGTTCTCGGCAACGAGGCGACGGACCACCGGAGAGAGCAAACGGTGGTCGCCAGTGGTTGCTGGCTGTTCTGATTCGGCTGCGGCGGACGCAGCCACCGCGACGTCGAGCGGCGGCAGCGCGGGTGGTGGTGGTGCGACGACGACAGGCGGCGCAGTTTCCGACGGCGCGACGACAGGCGGCGCGACGACAGGCGGCTCTGGTTCCGGCGGTGCGGCTTCCGGGGCTGCGGCGACGGGCGCTTCAGGAGCGGCACCGGCGTCGGCCGCAGCCTGCACCACGGCGATGACCGCCCCGACAGGGACGGTGTCGCCCTCTGCCACGCGCAGCTCGGTGACGGTGCCCGAAATCGGGGATGGCACCTCGGTGTCGACCTTGTCGGTGCTGATCTCGAACAACGGCTCGTCGGCGGCGACCGTGTCGCCGACCTTCTTGAACCAGCGCGTGATTGTGCCCTCTGTGACTGTTTCGCCCAGTTGCGGCAGGATGACGTCGGCCATGTTGCGGTGCTCCTCTTAGAAAGTGTCGTTACGCATTGTCGTCAGCAATTGTTGTCGTGAGCAGTCGTCGTCAGGAGTTGAGGCTGCGGCCCGTGAGCGACAGCATCGTCTCGCCGAATAGTTCGGTCAGGCTCGGGTGCGGCTGGATGTACTCGGCAACTTCGGCAACCGTCGCCTCCCAGTTGACCGCAAGGTAGCCGCCACTCAACTGCTCGGTTACCCACGGCCCCACCATGTGCACGCCGAGCACTTGTCCGGCGCTGCCATCGCTGTTCCTCTTGGCGATGACCTTCACCAGGCCGTCGAGCTCGCCGAGGATTTGCGCCCGGCTGTTTGCTCGGAACTGGTGCTTGGCCACCACTACATCGTGGCCACCCTCACGGGCGGCGTCCTCGCTGGGACCGACGAAGGCGACTTCGGGATGGCAGTAGATCGCCCATGGCACTCGGTCGTACGCAATCGGCGTCGGCTGCTCACCGCGCAGATGCTTGGTGACGAGGATTGCTTCCGCGTAGCCGACGTGGGCGAGCGCCGGGGTGTCGATCAAGTCGCCAGCGGCGTACACGCCCGGCTCTCCCGTGAGGCAGTACTCGTCGACTTCGACAAAGCCACGATCGGACAGCTTCACCGCCGTGCCTTCCAGCCCGAGTTGGTCGGCGAAGGGGCGACGGCCAATGCTGACAACAACAGCGTCGACCTCGAGGTTCTGGGTTTGCGCATCGCCGCCATCGTTCGTTGTGAAGTGCACGGTGGTTCCGGTGCCATCAGCGAAAGGGGTATGACCGAGAATCTTGATTCCCGTCTTGATGTCGATGGCGCGCTTCTTGAAGCTGCGGACAACGACATTGGCGACATCTGCGTCGAGCCCAGGGAGAACCTTTGGCATCCCTTCCAGGATCGTGACCGTCGATCCGAGGTCGGCGAACGTGCTCGCGAACTCACAACCGATTGCACCGCCACCGATCACCGCGACACGTACCGGCAGGTGATCGAGCATGAGGACTTCGTCGCTCGTCATCACCGGACCCGCTGGTTCGAAGCCGGGGATAGTGCGCGGCACGCTGCCCGCAGCAAGCAAGACGTTGTCGCCGGTGACAGCACTGGTGGTGCCATCTGGGTGCTGAACGGTGACGGCCCGATTGGCGCCAAGTGTGCCGACACCGTCGAGAACGGTGATCTTTTTCGACTTCATGAGACCGGCGAGGCTCTTCACAATGCCGTCGACGATCTTCTGCTTACGCGCTTGCGCAGCTGCGAAGTTGACTGCGAAGGTAACTCCCGGCTGGCTCGACTCGATCCCAAAGTCGGCGGCGTGATCGACGTGCCGCTGAGCAGCCGCAGTCTCGAGGAAAGCCTTGGCAGGGATGCACCCACGGTTCAGGCAGGTTCCGCCCAGCAGACCCTTCTCGACGAGGGCGACATTGAGCCCGGTGGAGGTCGCATACAGCGCGGCGCCGTAGCCCGCAGGGCCACCGCCGATCACGACGAGGTCGAAGTGCTGCTCCATCGGTTCCGGCTCCAGTTCACTCATCGGCGGCTGATCACTGCACCCGCCACGGTACCGCAGCGAATCACGCCAACCTCCAGCGCACTTGCTCGGCAGCGCGTTGGAAAAGCAACTGCCGATCGCTGCCCGCCAGGTCGACTGCCGGAAAGCGCAAGTCGCACACAACGGGAGCAACAGTGAAGCCCGCGCACGCCGATGCTTCGACGGCGACTGCCGAGCCGGGAGCAATCAAGGTGAATCCATCGATGCCGTCAGCGTCGTCGACGCCCGACAACGTGACAGTGACGACGATGGCGTCTTCGGTGATCTCGTAGTTCTCCACCGTCACGACCGCATCACCGATCTGGGCCGTGTCGCCGATCGAGAGCGGCGGCTCTGGTGTGTCCTGGTTCGCAATACGCAGCAACTGCAACCCGCCGGCGATGAGAATCACCAGGCCGCATGTCACAGAGAGAAGAAGCAAGGTGCGGGTGCGCATAAAAGTAGAGGCTAAGGCTGTACTGTCCGGGCACCATGAACCGATCACGATTCTCACTCGCCACCTTGGCGCTGGCGGGCTGCGCGCTCACCGGTGGCGTGGCCTGCAGCACCGCTGAAAGTGCTAGCTCGCCGGCAACGGCCGCAGCGAGCGACTCAACCAGCGACTCAACGACTGGCGCGACAACGGGCGCTACCAACCCGTCGGCCGCCGCGCCAAATGCGGCCGCCCCCGCAGCGCTCCAATTCTCGGCTCCACTAGTCGGTGGCGGCACGATGGACTTCACGCAGTTCGCCGGGCAGACGGTCGCGCTGTGGTTCTGGGCCCCCACTTGAAGCACTTGTAACCGTGAAGCCCCCTCGGTCGAGGAGGCAAGCAAGCGTTGGGCTGGCCAAGTTCAGTTCGTAGGTGTTGCGTGGACAGGAAGCGACGAATCCTTCCAGGGGTTCATCGACAAGCACGGGCTGACCTTCCCACAGGTCAGCGATGATCCCGGCGACGTGTTCGCCCGCTTCGAGATCCCTGCGCAACCAGCCTTCGCCCTCATCAAGGCCGACGGCACGGTCGAGCAGGTCTTCGGTGCCGTCGACAGCGGCTTGCTCGACAGCCTGATCAGCGCCGCCCTCGGCTAACTCGCAGTCGCCCTGGTGCGCCGCAGCGGCGGCAAAGTGGGCGGCGGTTGTTTACGAGGCGGCAGGTCGGCGAGCAGATGCGCCGTGATGTGCGCGATCTCCTTCACGGCCGCTTCGAAAGCCCGTTCAGTGGCGTCTGATGTTTTCTGAACGCCACTGATCTTGCGCACGTACTGACGTGCTGCGGCCTCGATCTCTTCCGGCGTGGCGATCGGTTGCAAGCCCCTCAGCGTTGTGATGTTGCGACACATGAGTTCGAGCGTACGCTCAACCCATGCGCGTAGTTATCTCGGGTGCCAGTGGCTTCATCGGCTCAGCGTTGTGCACGTCACTCACGGCGAGCGGGCACGACGTGGTCAAACTTGTCCGCCGCACGGCGGGCAAGGGCGAGATCGAGTGGGATCCGAAGCAGCGCCTGCTTGCTGCGGGCGCGCTCGATGGATCCGACGCCGTCGTTCACCTCGCAGGCGCCGGCATCGGCGACCGCCGCTGGACCGACTCGTACAAGGCCGAAATCCTCGACAGCCGCGTGTCCTCCACCGAATTGCTGGCGAGGGCGATCGCCGAGTGCGCAAACGGCCCGAAGGTGATGCTCAGCGCCTCAGGGATCGGCTTCTACGGCGACGGCGGCGACCGCGAACTCGACGAGAGCGCAGCAGCTGGCACCGACTTCCTCGCGCAGGTGTGCCAGGAGTGGGAAGGCGCGACGGCTAGCGCGAAGGCCGCCGGCACGCGCGTCGCGCACCTGCGCACCGGCATCGTGTTGGCAGCTCATGGTGGAACGCTGAAGAAGATGCTGCCGCTGTTCAAGCTCGGCCTCGGCGGCCGGTTCGGCAGCGGGCACCAATGGCAGAGCTGGATTTCGCTGCCCGACGAGGTTGGCGCCATCCGGCACCTGCTGACCACCGACGTCAGCGGTCCGGTCAACTTGGCGGCACCGACGCCCGTCACCGGTAGCGAGTTTGCACGCACCCTCGGCAAGGTCTTGCATCGGCCCTCGCTGGTGCCTGTCCCCTCGTTCGGGCCGAAGCTTCTGTTCGGAAGCGAGTTGGTCGACTCGTTGCTGTTGAGCGGCCAACGCGCAGTGCCGCGCGCTTTGCTAGCCAGCGGCTACGCATTTCAGCACGAGACACTCGAAGTCGCACTGCGCGCGGTGCTCGCCCGCTAGGAAGCGCGCAACCACGGTGGTGGGTCGAACACCTGCGACAACATCCAGATGTTCGCGAGCGAGGCGCCCTGATCGAGAAAGTGCGCGCCGTCGGGACGAAGCGGAAATCCATCGCGTTCGACGAGACATTCACGATTTGGGCAGGTCCACTGCCCGAGTTCAAGTACACCCATCACACCATCGCTCTGCGCAGCCAACTCACGAGCGAGTTCGTTCACGCAGTCGACTTGATCATCGAACAAGGTCGTGCGATGGTCGACCTCGCCCCGGTAATAGGCCGCCGTCGCCCAGTAGATGGTTGCACCCGTCGACGACAACGCAGCGACGCTCTTGCGAATCTGGCCCTCCAGCCAACTATCGAACGGCGCGCTGCACGGCTCATGCCACTCCCCCGGGGAGATCTCGTTCTCGTCGAGGAACGAAGCGCCGAACACCATGATCACCACATCAGGCTGAGCGCGGGCGGTTGTGTCTCGATAGGCGCGTACCGCCTCGTAGCACTTTTCCGCTAAGACCAACGGTACTGACGCCTTCTCACTTCGTCGGCTCAACGGTTCGTCCATCAACGGACAACCGACCACTGCTTCATTCACGATCTCGACGCCCAGCCGATCGTGCTCGGCGTCGGCTTGTTGCGCGAGGTTCCAGCCCACCGAGTCGCCGACGAATGCACTACTGATGAGAAACCAGCGAATGGTCCCGCGCGCTCTGCAGGCCAGCGGCTTCAAGTTGCAACACGAGGCATTCCAAGTCGTGCATCAAGCTCTACTCGCGCGCTGATCAGTTGTTGGTGGCGGTGTCGCGTTGTGGCCAGCGCGCGAGCGCAGCGTCGAGATCGAGTTGCCAAGTGCCGACGTCGCTCGGCCAGTCGGCGCGAGGTACCGCCCACATGATCTCGAACTCGATGCCGTCGACGTCACGGCCGTAGAGGCTCTTGCTAACGCCGTGGTCGCTCTCGCCTACGAGTGCCCCGACCTCGACCAATCGTGCGCGCAGCGCCACCAATTCTTCGAGCGTGTGCACCTGCCACGCCAAGTGGTAGAGCCCAATCGATTGGGCAGGCTTCTCGCGCTGACCAACACTGAACAACCCGAGGTCGTGATCGTTGTCGGATCCGTCGGCCCGGAGGAAGATCGCCTTGCCACCCATGTCGGCTTGCACTGTGAAGCCGAGCACGTCTGTGTAGAACGCCGCCGACGCTTTCGCGTTGCGTACGTACAGCACCGCATGGTTCAGTCGTTTGATTGACATGGCTTCATCTTCCTCCGGGTCTTCGGTTCGCTACTTCTGATTCAGGCTTTCAGTGCTTCGATCTCGAGGACGATCTTTACCTTCTCGCCCACCAGCACGCCACCAGCTTCTAAGGCGACGTTCCACTCCAGGCCGAAGTCCTTGCGGTTGATCTCCGCCTCGGCTGTAAACCCGGCCTTGGTGTTGCCCCACGGGTCTTTGACGACACCCTCGAACTCAAGAGCGAAATCGATCGGACGCGTGACGTCCTTGATGGTCAAATTGGTGTGGAGGATGAAATCGCTGCCGCTGGACTCGATGCCGGTGCTGACTAACGTCCACTGCTTGTAGTTGTCGACGTCGAAGAAGTCGTCGCCGCGCAGGTGCGCATCGCGGGCCTCGTCACCGGAGCTGACCGACTTGGCCTCGACGGTTGCGACCAATGTGGAACTCAACGGATCGGCGGGAACTTCAATCTGACCGGTGAACTCGGTGAAGCTGCCTCGAACCTTCGCAACCATCAGGTGACGGGCCGAAAACCCGACGTTCGAGTGGCTGGAGTCGACAGTCCATGTTCCGGGTGTTAGTGCCTTGAGATCGCTCACTGCGATTCCTTTCGATGAGTGCACTTGTCAGTGCAATAGTTGACTAGACAACTTTCATAGTATGGCAGAATCATTGTGGCCACAACTATTCCATCCGCAAATTCTTCGATATCCTGTTTCCATGGCTGCGACCTGGCTTTCCGACAGAGAACAATTGGCGTGGCGCAGCTTCATCGGCACGATGCCCGAGCTGACCACCGCGTTTGAATCCGACCTAGCACCCCATGGTTTGACAATGGGCGACTACGAGGTACTGGTGCATCTCTCTGAGGCCGACGACAACCGACTGCGCATGTGCGATCTCGCCGCATCGCTGCGGCTATCGCCGAGCGGTCTGACCCGCCGACTCGACGGAATGGTGAGCAGCGGGTGGGTTGAGCGCGCTGCGTGTAGCGGTGATCGGCGCGTGATGTACGCGCACCTGACGACCGCTGGCCGCAAGAAGATGGAATCCGCTGCTCCCGATCACGTTGCCAGCGTGCGCCGACACTTCATCGAGCCACTTGGGGCCGACGGCGTACGCCGACTGATCGAGTTGTTCGAGCCGGTGCGCTCGCACCTAGAACAACTACGTACGCACTGATTCCCGGGTGGTGAGCTAGACCCGCCGTCAACGAGACCGGGGTTCGACCTCCGACTCTTGAGGTCGCGTAGCGAGCCGTTCTCCCCCGTTAGGGCGTCGGTGCCCAGGGTGGTGGAGAGAACATTTGCGACAGCATCCAAATGTTGGCAAGCGATGCACTTTGATCGACGAAGTGACTGCCGTCAGGCCGCAGCACAATGCCATCGCGTTCGGTGAGGCACTCACGGCTCGGACACACCCACAAACCCAGCTCGATAAGACGAATCGCACCATTGCTCTGCGCA
>CXWK01095576.1_pt1 | contig 120916 bp, 117 predicted proteins | sample 590851 | NCBI WGS metagenome assembly CXWK01 (sample SAMEA3498364, study PRJEB10139) | wastewater metagenome | biome: wastewater treatment plant; material: activated sludge | place: Denmark | collected 2014-08-01
AGGGGGAGCAAGCTCCCCCTTCGGTTTTTATCGGACACTAGTGACGCTCTGCGTGGGAATGCATCCTGTGACGCTCTGCGTCACGCCCGTGAAGGGACGCGGAGCGTCCCGGGCGGCATTCCCACGCGGAGCGTGGGAACGATCATTTCTCGGTTGGTTTGGCTCTACGGGCCTTGAAGAACTCGCTGAGCACCGCCCCGCATTCCTCGGCCAACACCCCACCTTCATACAGCACCCGGTGGTTCAAAAAGCCCTGGGTAAAAAACTGCCCCTGGCTCTGCACAATCCCGGCCTTGGGTTCCAGCGCGCCATACACCACCCGTGCAATCCGCGAATGCACGATCAGCCCGGCGCACATGCTGCACGGTTCCAGCGTCACATACAGCGTGCTGCCCGGCAGGCGATAGTTGCTGACGGCTAGCGCGGCGGTGCGGATCGCGACCATCTCGGCATGGGCACTCGGATCGTTGCCACTGATGGGGCAGTTGAAGCCGCGACCAATGATTTCACCGTCCTGCACCAGCACCGCCCCCACGGGCACTTCGCCCAACGCGGCACCTTGTGCGGCGAGGGCAAGGGCTTCGCGCATGAAGTCGCGATCACGGCTGCGGTCGATGATCGCAGCGGGACGTATCTGACGCATTACGCCACCTCGATCGCGGCCATCAGGCCGGTTTCCATGTGATCGATCACATGGCAATGGAACATCCATACCCCGGGGTTATCCGCCACCAGCGCCACTTGCGCACGCTCGTTCTTGCCCAACAAATACGTGTCGGTGAAATACGGGATGACCTTGTGCCGATTCGAGGCGATGACCTTGAAGCTCATGCCATGCAGGTGAATCGGATGCTGATATTGAGTCATGTTTTTCAATTCAAAAATGTAGCTTTTGCCCTTTTCCAGCTTGGCGATCGGGCGGTCGGCGCAGGTTTTATCCGTAATGTCCCAGGCTTTGCCATTGATCTGCCACAGGCTTGGCGGCTTGCCGTTGTCGACATTCACCGACACCGACCCCACCCATTCGAAATTGAAGTTGAGTTTCTCGGCATTGGCCAGGTCCGGTTCCGCCACAGGGTTGGCGGGCAGTGCCGCAGGCCATGCAGTCGGCGCGTCGGTGTTGGCCACGGAGCGCAGCGTGCCCAAGCGAACCGGGCCGTTGCGCAGGGACAACTCTTCACCCGCCGGTGGCGCTTTGATCGCCAGGCAAATACGCATGCCTGGGCCCAGCCAGTATTCCTTGCCCAGCGGGCGCGGTTCGACGGGATTGCCGTCCAGCGCATAGATCTGCGCTTCGACGCCCGGGATATTGAGGCGGTAGGTCAATGTGTTATCGAGGTTAAGCACCCGCACCCGGGTGATCTGCCCGGCAGGCAAGTCGATGATCGCTTGCGGGACACCGTTGATGGTCGACAGGCGCCCCGCCGTACCGCCTCGGGCGGCTTCGCGAGGAATGCTGAAGTCGACAAAAGCGCCCTGCTCATCGACATGCCAGCTCTTCAAGCTCAAGGTTTTCTCGTACTTGAAACCGGTCGGCTCGCGCTCCTCGACGATCAGCGGGCCAACCAACCCGCGCCCGAGCTCTTCGCTGCTGCTCACGTGGGGGTGATACCAGTAGCTGCCGGCATCGGGCACGCGGAATTTGTAGTCGAAGTATTCACCGGGCAACACCGGCAACTGCGACACGTATGGCACACCGTCCATCTCCAGCGGCAGGCGGATGCCATGCCAGTGGATGGTCGTCGCCACTGGCAGGTGGTTGATGAACCGCACTCGCAGCCATTCGCCCTGACGCACGCGCAATTCGGTGCCCGGTGCCGAGGGACCGAACGCCCAGGCTTCGGTCTTGTGCCCCGCCACCAACTCGACGTCCAGCGGCGCGGCGATCAGCTCATAGTCATGGCCCGCCTCAGCGTCGGCCATCTTGCCCAACCAGTACCGCGACGCGCCCCCCGCCCCGACACCAACGACAACAAGACCGGCCAGGCCACCGAGGATTTGGCGACGGGTAAAGGACATGAACTCAACTACCTCACACGAAAGCGGCAGGCCCAAGACCCGCAAAAGGCGAATACGATACACCCGCAGTTGCGAAAGAAACAGCAAAGCGGACGTGACGACGAGCCGCAGGCAGGGCCGGCATCAATGCAAAAAGCCGCGTGAACTCACGTTCACACGGCTTTTTTATCCTGCGATCAACCCCTCAGGGCTGGTGCGGGATCATTCCCACTCAATCGTCGCTGGCGGCTTGCTCGACACGTCGTAGGTGACGCGGGAGATGCCTTCGATTTCATTGATGATGCGGCCGCTGACGGTTTCCAGCAGTTCGTAAGGCAGGTGTGCCCAACGCGCGGTCATGAAGTCGATGGTTTCCACGGCACGCAGGGCCACGACCCAGGCGTAACGACGGCCATCGCCGACAACGCCAACCGATTTCACCGGCTGGAACACCACGAAGGCCTGGCTGACCTTGTGGTACCAGTCGGCCTTGCGCAGTTCTTCGATGAAGATGTGGTCGGCACGACGCAGCAGGTCGGCGTATTCCTTCTTCACTTCGCCGAGGATGCGCACGCCCAGGCCCGGGCCCGGGAACGGGTGCCGGTAGACCATGTCGTACGGCAGGCCCAGCTCCAGGCCCAGACGACGGACTTCGTCCTTGAACAGCTCACGCAGCGGCTCAACCAGCTTGAGGTTCATTTCTTCCGGCAAGCCGCCCACGTTGTGGTGCGACTTGATCACGTGGGCCTTGCCGCTTTTCGCGCCAGCCGACTCGATCACATCCGGGTAGATGGTGCCTTGGGCCAGGTACTTGATGTTGTCCAGCTTGCAGGATTCGGCATCGAACACGTCGATGAAGGTACGGCCGATGATCTTGCGCTTCTTCTCTGGGTCGGCTTCGCCGGCCAGGTTGTCGAGGAACTGGTCCTCGGCGTTGGCGCGGATCACCTTGACGCCCATGTTCTCGGCGAACATGGCCATTACTTGCTCGCCTTCGTGCAGGCGCAGCAGGCCGTTGTCGACGAAGACGCAGGTCAGTTGGTCGCCGATGGCCTTGTGCAGCAGTGCGGCAACCACGGACGAGTCCACGCCGCCGGACAGGCCCAGCAGGACGTTGTCGGTGCCGACCTGGGCGCGAACCTGGGCGATGGCGTCTTCAGCGATCTTCGACGGGGTCCACAGCGCTTCGCACTCGCAGATGTCGAGGATGAAGCGCGACAGGATGCGGCCGCCCTGCTTGGTGTGGGTCACTTCCGGGTGGAACTGCACGCCGTAGTAACGACGCTCGTCGCTGAACATGCCAGCGATAGGGCAGCTCGGGGTGCTGGCCAGGATGTGGAAATCTTCCGGCATCCTGGTGACCTTGTCACCGTGGCTCATCCATACGTCGAGGCCAAACAGGCCATCGGCGTCGATGTGGTCTTCGATGCCGTCGAGCAGGCGGCTCTTGCCGACCACGTCTACGCGGGCATAGCCGAACTCACGCAGGTCGGAACCTTCAACCTTGCCGCCCAGTTGCTCGGCCATGGTCTACATGCCGTAGCAGATACCGAAGACTGGCACGCCCAGGTCGAACACTGCTTGCGGGCAGCGAGGGCTGTCGGCTTCGTGCACGGACTCGGGGCCGCCGGCGAGGATCACGCCTTTTGGAGCGAATTCGCGAATGGCTTCCTCGTCCATGTCGAACGGATGCAGTTCGCAGTAAACGCCGATTTCACGCACGCGGCGGGCAATCAGTTGGGTGTACTGGGAACCGAAATCGAGGATCAGGATGCGGTGAGCGTGAATGTCGAGGGCCATGATTCAGTCTCGTCTAAGTAATTCAGAAACAGTCGTGATTCAGAAACAACTCGGGGCTGAATAGAACAGCCCCGGTTGCTTAACGATTTGCTTGAAGCCTCAACCTACGCGGTAGTTTGGCGCTTCCTTGGTGATCTGTACGTCGTGGACGTGGGACTCGGCCATGCCAGCACCGGTGATCCGCACGAACTCAGGCTTGGTGCGCATTTCTTCGATGTCGGCACTGCCGGTGTAACCCATCGAGGAACGCAGGCCGCCCATCAGTTGATGGATGATGGCGCTCAGGGTGCCCTTGTACGGCACACGCCCTTCGATACCTTCCGGAACCAGCTTCTCGGCACCCGCGGAGGAGTCCTGGAAGTAACGGTCGGAGGAACCCTGGGCCTGGGACATGGCGCCCAGCGAACCCATGCCGCGATAAGCCTTGTACGAACGGCCCTGGAACAGTTCGATCTCGCCTGGCGCTTCTTCGGTACCGGCGAACATCGAGCCCATCATCACGCAGGAAGCACCGGCCACGATGGCCTTGGACAGGTCACCGGAGAAACGGATGCCGCCGTCGGCGATCAACGGAACGCCAGTGCCTTCGAGGGCAGCGGCGACGTTGGCGATGGCACTGATTTGCGGCACGCCGACACCGGCGACGATACGGGTGGTGCAGATCGAGCCAGGGCCGATACCGACCTTGACTGCGTCAGCGCCCGCTTCGGCCAGGGCCTTGGCGGCAGCGCCGGTGGCGATGTTGCCGCCGATCACCTGCACTTCAGGGAAGTTTTGTTTAACCCAGCGAACGCGGTCGATCACGCCTTTGGAGTGACCGTGGGCGGTGTCGACCACCACCACGTCAACGCCGGCGTTGACCAGGGCAGCAACACGGTCACCGGTGTCTTTACCGGTACCGACCGCGGCGCCCACGCGGAGACGACCTTGATCGTCCTTGCTGGCCAGCGGGTAAGCCTTGGCTTTTTCGATGTCGTTGACGGTCATCATGCCCTTGAGGGCGAACTTGTCGTCGACGATCAGTACGCGTTCGATGCGGTGCTTGTGCAGCAACTCGCGAACGTCGTTCTTGTCGGCGCCTTCCTTGACCGTGACCAGGCGCTCTTTAGGCGTCATCACTTCACGGACAGTGGCTTCCAGACGGTTCTCGAAACGCACGTCACGGGAAGTGACAATGCCGACCAGGTCGCCATTGTGCAGCACCGGAACGCCGGAGATGTTGTTCATGCGGGTCAATTCGAACAGTTCGCGCACGGTAGCGTCAGCATCGATGGTGATCGGATCCTTGACCACACCGGCTTCGTAACGCTTGACCTTGCGCACTTCGGCAGCTTGCTGCTCGATGGTCATGTTCTTGTGGATGATACCGATACCACCTTCCTGAGCCATGGCAATTGCCAGACGGGCTTCAGTGACGGTGTCCATGGCGGCGGAGACCAGTGGAATATTCAGCTCGATGCCACGGGTAAGGCGGGTCTTGAGACTGACTTCGTTAGGAAGCACCTCGGAATAACCAGGCACTAGGAGAATGTCGTCGAATGTCAGAGCTTCTTGGCTGATACGCAGCATCGCGGGGGCTCCCGAGCGGGAAAATGGAAGCGCGCCATTATAGTCAGACACCCCCTCGGGTTCAATGTAAAACTCTGTCTATTATCGACCTTATGGATATACGGAACATATCGCCCCCTGTAGGAGCTGTCGAAGGCTGCGATCTTTTGACATTGATCTTCAAAAGCAAGATCAAAAGATCGCAGCCTGCGGCAGCTCCTACAGGAGGATGCAACGATCAGAGCTCTACTTTCACCCAACTAACGGGTTGATCCAGCCAATCGGCAAATTCGTCGAGAAAGCTCTGCTTGAACCCCGCCTCGGCCCAGTTGTTGAAAATGAAGCCCAGGTTGGAAAAGCCGCACTCCTGCAGGAACAGGAAACCGTTGATGTCGTCTTCATGCCCGCATTCGGGGCAGGTGAAGTTATCGGTACGCCCGGGCATCCAGTCTTCGAGGCTTTCAAACAGTGCTTCACCGACTTCCTTGCGGCACTCGGCACAACCGGCCTCGCCAAGAAACCCTTTGGCCGGCGTATAGATGCAGCGTTTGGTGACGATCTCCAGGCCATTGATCGGCTCGCCGAACGGCAGGGCTTGCGGGTGCAGGACCACTTCCCTGGCACCCTCGGCGATGGCGTGGGCCATGCGATTGCCGGTGCGGCCACAGGTGGTCAACTCTTCGTTGATGATGTTCTTGCGCACCAGCCAACGCACGATCGCCCGGGCCCGTGGCTCATGCACCGGCAGTGTGGAAATTTTCGGGACAATGATGCTTTGGGAATTCATGGGGCGACCTGCTGTAACGCTTTGAAGGAAGCCCGGCAGCTTAAGCCCAAGGCTTCAGAGGTCAAGTACTCAAATAACGCCCGATCAAGGCGATACCGCTGGCCAGGACCAGCCAGGTCACCAGGCGGACGAACGCCTCGCGTGACAATTTCAGGGTCAACCGTCGACCGATCCACAGGCCCAGCGCCATGGCCGGCAGCAAACACAATGCCAGCACCAACAAGGGTAGCTCGGCATAGACGCCGGCCACAATGAACAGGCTCAGGCGCACCACCGTGCTGCAACTGATCAACGCACTCTGGGTCGCTCGAGCCGCCTCCTTGGGCAAGCGGCTGTTCAAATAGATCGCGTACAGAAAGCCGCCACTGCCAAACAACGCCCCGAACATCCCGCCCACGGTGCCCATCGGCAATGCCCAGGCGGCAGACAGTTGCGCCGGACGGGTTTTAATCCACAGGCTGTAGATGGCGTAGGCACTGATAAACAGCCCCATCAACAGCAGCAACAGGTCGGACTTGAGGTTCAACAGGAAGATCACGCCCAGCGTGCAACCCACCGCCATGCAGGGCAACAATCGCAGCAGCTCAGGCCTGGCGACATCCCGCCGCGAGGGCAGCAGGTTGCCGAATGCCGCGACAAAATCAAGCAACACCAGCAACGGTACGATCTTCGACAGCGGCAGGAACAGGATCAGGATCGGCCCGGCGACCAGCGCCGTGCCGAAACCGGCAATGCCGAACACGATATAGGCCAGGGCGATGCCCAGCGCGATTACCAGCCAGTCCACTGCGCCAAAATTACATTGACCGAACAAATCAACCAACATTTGTACTCATCCTTGTAGGAGCTGCCGCAGGCTGCGATCTTCTGCTCTTGAAAATCAAGATCAAAAGATCGCAGCCTGCGGCAGCTCCTACAAGGGGATCGTGCATTGGGCGAGAGAATGCCTCTATCATGCGCCCCATGATTAAAGATCCCTTTGCAAGACTCGGCCTGGACCGCGAAGTCCTGACCGTCAGCCAGCTCAACGGCCGCGCGCGGGTGTTGCTTGAAGACGTTTTCAGCAACATCTGGGTCGAAGGCGAAATCTCCAACCTCGCCCGCCCCGCGTCTGGCCACGTGTATTTCACCCTCAAGGACAGCGGCGCCCAGGTGCGTTGCGCGCTGTTCCGGCAAAACGCCGCGCGTGTGCGTCAAGCGCTGAAGGATGGCCTGGCCGTCAAGGTACGCGGCAAAGTCTCGTTGTTCGAGGGACGCGGCGATTACCAACTGATCCTCGATACCGTGGAGCCGGCCGGTGATGGAGCATTGCGCCTGGCGTTCGATGCCTTGAAGGAAAAACTCAGCGCCGAAGGCCTGTTCAGCGCCGAGCGCAAAGTACCCCTGCCGGCGCATCCACAACGCATCGGCATCATCAGTTCGCCCACCGGCGCAGTCATCCGCGACATCATCAGCGTGTTCCGCCGCCGCGCGCCGCAGGTGCAATTGACCCTGATCCCCACCGCCGTGCAGGGCCGCGAAGCCACCGCGCAGATTGTCCGCGCGTTAAAACTGGCGGATGCCCGCGGTTTCGACGCGCTGATCCTGGCCCGCGGTGGCGGTTCGCTGGAAGACCTCTGGTGCTTCAACGAAGAAGCCGTGGCGCGCGCGGTGGATGCCTGCGTGACACCGATCGTCAGCGCCGTCGGCCATGAAACCGATGTATCTATCAGTGACTTCGTCGCCGACGTCCGCGCGCCCACGCCATCGGCCGCCGCCGAGCTGCTGGCACCGGATTCCAGCGATCTGGTCCGCCGGGTCGAGAGCCTGCATCGGCGCCTGGTGATGCGCATGCGTGATCGCTTGATGCGTGACCGGCTGCGCCTGGAAGGCATCTCTCGGCGCCTGCGCCATCCCGGCGAACGCCTGCGCCAGCAAGCGCAACGCCTGGATGATCTGGACATGCGCATGCGTCGGGCCTTCGAACGCAGCCTCAACACCCGTCGCGAACGGCTGATCCGCCTGGAAACCCGCTTGGCCGGGCAGCATCCGGGACGTCAATTGGCGATGCTGCGCCAACGTCTCGACAGCCTCGCCGAACGCTTGCCCCGCGCCATCCGCGAAGGCCTGAAAAACCGTCGCCTGCGGCTGCAGAGCCAGATGCAAACACTGCACGTGGTCAGCCCCCTGGCGACTCTTGGCCGTGGCTACAGCATTTTGCTCGACGAGCGTGGCAATGCGATCCGCAGCGCCGCACAGACCCACACCGGCCAGCGCCTGAAGGCCAAGCTGGGTGAAGGCGAACTGCACGTGCGGGTCGAAGACAATCACCTGACGCCCGTCACCCTTTCTTTACTGGACTGATCCATGCCGCGTTTTTTAGCTCCGCTGCTGTTGCTTTGCCTGACCTTCAACGCCCACGCCGACAGCTACATCACCCGCCAGTTGAACAAACCGGTGCCGGGCGGCGTGGCGGTGGTCGACCTGGGCGCTGCCGCGCAAGCGCCGAAAGCCAGTTATCAGGGCAAACCCGTCCTGGTGATCAAGGAACAGAACAACTGGCTGGCGATTGTCGGCGTGCCGTTGACGGTCAAGCCGGGCGCCCAGGCCATCAGCAGTGGTGGGCGCAGCCTTGGTTTCACCGTCGGCAACAAGAAATATCCGGAGCAGCGAATCACCCTGAAAAACACCCAACAGGTCAATCCAGACCCGGACAATCTCAAGCGCATCGAGCGCGAACTGGCCGAACAGATCGCTGCCTACCGTACGTTCAGCCCGAATTCGCCAAGTAACGTGCTGCTGGACAAACCGGTAAACGGACCGCTGTCGAGCAAGTTCGGCGTACGCCGGTTCTTCAACGGTGAGGAGCGTAATCCTCACTCAGGCCTGGATTTCGCCGTGCCTGCCGGTACGCCGATCAAGACTCCAGCCGCAGGCAAGGTGATCTTGATCGGCAACTACTTCTTCAACGGCAATACGGTGTTTGTCGACCATGGCCAGGGGTTCATCAGCATGTTCTGCCACATGTCGAAAATCGACGTGAAGGTCGGCCAGCAGATGGCTCGTGGCGGTGTGGTTGGCAAAGTCGGGGCGACCGGTCGGGCGACCGGGCCGCATATGCACTGGAATGTCAGCCTGAATGATGCGCGGGTGGATCCGGCTATCTTTATCGGGGCGTTTCAACCTTAAGCAAGATCAAAAGATCGCAGCCTGCGGCAGCTCCTACAAGGTTCGTGTCGTATCGCTGAACCCTGTAGGAGCTGCCGCAGGCTGCGATCTTTCAAGGCCACTACTCCGCATCCAGATCCTCAATGCCATGGACTTCCCGGTCCGCCAGGCAATGCCTGACCCACTCCTGAGTCTCCACTGAAAACCAGCTCAACTCCTGCGCCGTAATCAATTCCCGCGCACACAGCCCGAGCAAATGCGAACGGGCTTCATGCCGCGAGAACCTGAACACGCCAAACGCCCAGTACAGCTCCTTTTGCCCAGCCTTGAGCAATTCCTCGCTGCGATCTATCCGCTCGTACGGCGCGATACTCTTGTCCAATAGCGTCTTTTCGACATCCGATAGAATCCGCTCACACATCCGCTCATGGGCTATCGGACGCAACACGCAGTATTGCTTCCAATCAGACTCGTTCATCACCGACTCCTGCTGGGCCTCCAAGACTTAAGAATAGCTTCGCCACCAGAATAAGACGCCAGCATCATCGATTGCGCACAGTTCAAACCTTGCGCAAACAACCTGAAGATCACCGTACTCCAGAGCAATAAAATCTCGCCAAACAAGCCATAAAGAGGATTCCTCTCAATTTTTTCCCACCGCTTGCCATCCTTCCCCCCCGCGGTTAGGGTTGAAGGCATGAAAACCTCTCACACCCTCATTCAGCTTCGTCAGCACCGCAGTTTGTGCCTTGTCAGCGCACGACTGCCGGGCTGAATCGCGGCGCCTCGTCCCAAGCGTTACTCCAAGAACATTTTGATCCACCGGCAGGCCGCCTTTTTTCGGCCAACACAATAAGGATTTCCCGATGAGCATGCTCAAAGACCCGTCTTCGAAATACCGCGCGTTCCCGACCATCGATCTGCCGGACCGCACCTGGCCGTCGAAGACCATCACCGCCGCGCCAATCTGGTGCAGCTCCGACCTGCGCGATGGTAACCAGTCGCTGATCGAACCGATGGACGCCGTCAAGAAGCTGCGCTTCTGGAAAACCCTGGTGCAGGTCGGCGTGAAGGAAATCGAAGCGTCGTTCCCGTCCGCCTCGCAGACCGATTTCGACTTCGTACGCACCCTGATCGAAGACGGTCATATCCCGGACGACACCACCATCCAGGTATTGACCCAGGCACGTGAAGATTTGATCGCGCGTACTTTCGAATCCCTGCGTGGCGCGAAAAAAGCCATCGTTCACCTGTACAACGCCACGTCTCCTTCTTTCCGCCGCATTGTCTTCAACCAGGACTTGGAAGGGGTCAAGGAAATCGCCGTAAACGCGGCCAAGCTGTTCGTCAAATATGCCGCCCAGCAGCCGGAAACCGAGTGGACCTTCCAGTACTCCCCGGAAACCTTCAGCGCCACAGAACTGGAGTTCGCCAAGGAAGTCTGCGACGCGGTGATCGAAGTCTGGAACCCGACGCCCGAGCGCAAGATCATCCTCAACCTGCCGGCCACCGTCGAATGCGCTACCCCGAACATCTATGCCGACCAGATCGAATGGTTCGGCCGTCACATCAACCGTCGTGACAGCGTGATCATCAGCCTGCACACCCACAACGACCGTGGCACTGGCGTTGCCGCCACCGAGCTGGGCCTGATGGCTGGCGCCGACCGCGTCGAAGGCTGCCTGTTCGGCAACGGCGAGCGTACCGGTAACGTCGACCTGGTGACCGTGGCCCTGAACATGTACACCCAGGGCCTGAACCCTGAGCTGGACTTCTCCGACATCGACGGCGTGCGCAAGGTCGTCGAAGAGTGCAACCAGATCCAGGTTCACCCGCGTCACCCGTACGTTGGCGACCTGGTGCACACCGCATTCTCCGGCTCGCACCAGGACGCAATTCGCAAGGGTTTCGCCCAGCAGAAACCGGACGCCCTGTGGGAAGTGCCGTACCTGCCGATCGACCCGGCCGACATCGGCCGCAGCTACGAGGCGGTCATCCGCGTCAACAGCCAGTCGGGCAAGGGCGGCATCGCCTATCTGTTGGAGCAGGAATACGGCATCAGCCTGCCACGTCGCATGCAGATCGAATTCAGCCAGGTCGTGCAGCGCGAAACCGATCGCCTGGGCCTGGAAATGACCGCCCAGCAAATCCACGCGCTGCTGCACAGCGAGTACTTGCAGGCCAACACCCCGTATGCGCTGGTCAGCCATCGCCTGCAGGAAGAAAACGGCCACAGCGCCGTCGAAGTGGAAGTGGCCAGCAAAGGCCAGGGCGAAACCAACCTGCACTGGCGCGGCAAGGGCAACGGCGCCCAGGAAGCACTGGTGGCCGGCCTGCCGATCCCGGTGGAAATCATGGACTACAACGAACACGCCATCGGCGCGGGCACCAATGCCAAGGCGGCGGCCTACATTGAACTGCGAGTGAATGGTGAGCGTGCGGTGCACGGCGTGGGTATCGATGAAAACATCACCACCGCCAGCTTCAAGGCCCTGTTCAGCGCGCTGAACCGCTCGCTGAGCCAGCCGGAAGCGAAAGCGGCGTAATTAGCCTTCGCTGAAATACAAAAGGCCCCGAGATGCGATCTCGGGGCCTTTTTGTTTGCCTGTAGTTTTTGTAGTGCCTGTCATGCCATCTTCGCGAGCAGGCTCGCTCCCACAGGAGAACGCATTCCAATGTGGGAGCGAGCCTGCTCGCGAAGGGGCCAGCTCAGGCAGTGCAAGTCTCAGGTGAACTCGAAGGTATCGGCATCCAGGTTCGCCGGAAAACGCGTGCGATACGCTGCCAGTTCCGCCGCATCCAGCACCACCTTGAACACCCCGTCCGCCTCCCCCGCGCTGAGCAACGTCTCGCCCTGGAAATCCAGCACCTGGCTGTCCCCGGTATAGGCAAAGCCCTTGCCATCGGTGCCGATGCGATTCACCGCTGCCACGTAGCACAGGTTCTCGATGGCCCGCGCCGGCAGCAAGCGGTTCCAGTGCTGGCGCCGTGCACCCGGCCAGTTGGCGGTGTACAGCAGCAGGTCCGTGTCCTGCGCATCGCGACTCCACACCGGGAAGCGCAGGTCGTAGCAAATCAGCGGCCGCACTCGCCAACCCTTGAGTTCGAACTGCACCTGGCGTTCGCCCGGGGTGAAGTGCTTGTGCTCGCCGGCCATGCGGAACAGGTGACGTTTGTCGTAGTGCCACACTTCGCCGTCCGGCCGCGCCCACAACAGGCGGTTACGATGGCTGCCATCAGCGGCCTGCACGATCACGCTACCGGTGATCACCGCATCGAATTTTGCCGCCTGAGCCCGCAACCATTTACTGGTCGGTCCGTTTTCCGCTTCAGCGAGGGTCTCGGACTCCATCGAGAAACCGGTGGTGAACATCTCCGGCAGAATGATCAGGTCCGCGCCGCGAGCCTGTTCCAGCAATTGCTCGAAATGCTCCAGGTTGGCCTGGCGATCGTGCCAGGCCAGGGTGGTCTGGATCAGCGCAACGGTCAGGTTCGGCAACGCACTCAGATCACGCATAATTTTTCCGCTGCTTCACGCAGGGTCTCCTCACGTTTGGCAAAGCACAGGCGTATCAGGCGCTGGCCTTCAGGCGGCGTCTGGTAGAACACCGAGATCGGGATGCTCGCAACGCCGTGTTCACGGGTCATCCACAGGGCCATCTCGACGTCGTTGAGATCCGGGCGGATCTGCGAGTAGTCGACCAGCTGGAAATACGTACCGCTTACCCGGGTGAAGCTGAAGCGCGAAGGCGCCAGCAGGTCGCAAAACAGGTCGCGCTTGGCCTGATAGAACGCCGGCAACTCTTCCACGTGTTCCGGGTGTTCGGCCATGAAGTCGGCCAAGGCATACTGCAACGGTGTGACGCCGCAGAAATTCACGTACTGGTGCACCTTGCGCAGCTCTGCCGTGAGCGCCGGCGGCGCGACTACATAGCCGGTTTTCCAGCCGGTGACGTGATAGGTCTTGCCGAAGGAGCTGACCACGAAGGCGCGCTGATACAGCTCTTCATGGGCCAGCACACTGACGTGGGGCACACCGTCGTAGACCAGGTGTTCGTAGACCTCATCGCTGATCACATAGATGTCACGATCGCGGATTAACGCCGCCAGTTGGTCCAGCTCCGCACGGTTGATCAGTGCGCCGCTGGGATTGTGCGGAGTGTTGAGGATGATCATCCGCGTACGCGGACTCAGTGCCTGGGCGAGCTTCTGGAAATCGATGCTGAAGTCATCCAACCCCAGTTGCACATGAACGCAACGGCCACCGGCCAGCTCAACCGAAGGCTCGTAACTGTCATAAGCCGGGTCGAACACGATGACTTCGTCACCGCTGTGGATAACGGCCTGGATGGCGCAGAAAATCGCCTCGGTCGCGCCGGGCGTCACGGTCACTTCGTTGTCCACATCGACGCTGACGCCATAGCTGCGGGCGATTTTCGCCGCGATCTGCTGACGCAGTACCGGCAGCCCGGTCATTGGCGAGTATTGGTTGTGGCCATTGGCAATATGCCGGCCGACCGCATCGCACAGGGCCTGCGGAGCAGCGAAATCGGGAAAGCCCTGGGACAGGTTGAGCGCCCCGGTTTGCGCCGCGAGCTGAGACATCTGCGTGAAGATGGTGATGCCGACATTCGGCAGCTTACTGGTGATCATCGAGGATTCCCTGCTCTACACCCGGCTCTAACGGCGGCGCGGGAGAGCCCGAGGATAGCCCAAACGGCGCCCATAAAAAAAGGGCGCCAAAAGCGCCCTTCTTCTCGTCCTACCCTGTGGGAGCGAGCCTGCTCGCGAAGGCGGTGTGTCAGTCGCGATAAACGTTGACTGACAGATTGCATTCGCGAGCAGGCTCGCTCCCACATGAGTGAGGCAAGCCTTAGATCAGCGCTTGTCGCGGCGCTTCTTGTCGGCTTTCTTGTGGTGCGACATCAAGCGACGCTTCTTGTTGACCTGGCGGTCGGTCAGCGAGTTCTTGTTGCCTTCATACGGGTTCTCGCCGCCCTTGAACTCGATGCGGATCGGCGTACCGACCAGCTTCAAGACACGGCGGTAAGTGTTTTCCAGGTAACGCACGTAAGACTTCGGCACCTTCTCGATCTGGTTACCGTGGATCACGATGATCGGCGGGTTCGCACCACCCAAGTGGGCGTAACGCAGCTTGATCCGGCGGTTGTTGACCATCGGTGGTGCGTGCTCGCCAACCGCGTCTTCCAGGATCTGGGTCAGGCGGTTGGTCGGCCAGCGGGTGACCGCGGACTTGAACGAGTTCTGCACCGAGGCGTAAAGGTTGCCCACGCCAGTGCCGTGCAGGGCCGAGATGAAGTGGATGTCGGCGTAGTCAACGAAGAACAGACGACGCTGCAGCTCGACCTTCACGAAGTCGCGCTCGCTCGGCGTCATGCCGTCCCACTTGTTGATCGCGATGACCAGCGCACGACCCGACTCGATGGCGAAGCCCAGCAGGTTGAGGTCGTGGTCCACCACACCTTCGCGGGCGTCCATCACGAAGATCACCACGTTGGCGTCTTTGATCGCCTGCAGGGTTTTGACCACGGAGAACTTTTCGACTTCTTCGTGGATCTTGCCGCGCTTGCGCACACCGGCGGTGTCGATCAGCGTGTACTTCTCGTCGTTACGCTCGAACGGGATGTAGATACTGTCGCGGGTGGTGCCGGGTTGGTCGTACACGATCACCCGGTCTTCACCGAGCATGCGGTTGACCAGGGTCGACTTGCCAACGTTCGGGCGACCGATGATCGCGATCTTGATCCCGTCTTTTTCGCTCGGGCCAGGAATGCGCTTGGCTTCCTCGCCTTCGGCGACGTCCTCTTCCTCGTCTTCTTCCGGCTCGTCTTCGTCTTTCGGGAAGTCGCCCAAGGCGATTTCCAGCAACTGGGTGATGCCACGACCGTGAGCACCGGCGATCGGGATCGCGTGGCCCATACCCAGTGGAGCGAATTCAGCGCGGGCCATTTCCGGGTCGATGTTGTCGACCTTGTTGGCGACCACGTGGGAACGCTTGTTACGCTTGCGCAAATGCTCGGCGATCATCTGGTCGGCGGCGGTGAAACCGGCCTTGGCATCTACCAGGAATAGAACGACATCCGCTTCTTCAATGGCCAGCAGCGACTGCTCGGCCATTTTTTCGTCCATACCATGCTCGTCACCGGAGATACCGCCGGTGTCGACCAGAATGTAGGAACGCCCTTGCCACTTGGCCTCACCGTACTGGCGATCACGGGTCAGACCGGACAAGTCGCCGACGATAGCGTCGCGAGTCCTGGTCAGGCGGTTGAACAAGGTGGACTTGCCGACGTTCGGTCGGCCCACCAGGGCGATTACGGGAACCATGCGGCTCTCCACTTCGTTTATTTCAGAAAATACAAAAGCCGCTGCGAGGGCAGCGGCTGGTGCTCGGGGCAACACTGTGCGCTTGTCTGTGGGAGCGAGCCTGCTCCGGGCGGCGTTCCGACGAAAAACGCCGGAGCACCGCGTTTATTCAGGATGCAAACGTTATCGTTGACGTCCATCGCGAGCAGGCTCGCTCCCACATTCATATCCACAAGTGAAGCAGCCCGGGGGATTAACCCCAAGCATAGTCGTTACTTAATGGTCAGGGCTTCCAGTTTGCCGCTGTTGCCATATACATAAATCGTGTCACCCACCACCAGCGGACGGGCACGCAGGCCGTCGCTGTCGATGCGCTCGCGGCCGACGAATCGACCGTCCACCTGACTCAACAGGTGCAGGTAACCTTCCAGGTCACCGACTGCAACATAACTGGAGAACACTTCTGGAGCCGACAGTTGGCGGCGAGCCAGCGAATCGTTGCTCCACAAGGCTGTGGTGGAACGCTCGTCGACGCCTTCAACGGTGCCCGAGGACAGGCTCACGTAGACGCTGCCGAAACCCTGGGCGACACCGGCATAGCTGGAAGCATCACGCTGCCAGAGTTGCCGACCGCTTTGCAGGTCCAGTGCCGCAACGCGACCCTGGTAGCTGGCGACATAAATCGTCTCACCGGACAACAGCAAGCCGCCATCGATGTCGACAACACGCTCCAGTTCCGAACGACCTTGCGGGATCGCTACACGCTGTTCCCACACCGGCACGCCGTTGGAAATGTCGAGAGCGACCACTTTACCAGTCGAGAAGCCAGCCACCGCGAGGCGGTTGGTCACGATCGGTGCGCTGGTACCGCGCAGGGTCAGTACCGCAGGCGTGCTGTCATACAACCAGCGCTGGTTGCCAGTGGCGGCATCCAGACCGATCAAACGATCGTCCTGGGTCTGGACCACGACCACATCGCCATTGTTGGCCGGCGGTGCGAGGACTTCACTGGACACGCGCGCGCGCCATTTCTCTTCGCCGTTGATGGCGTCCAGGGCAACGATTTCACCCTTGATCGTACCCACCGTCAGCAGACCGTAACCCACGCCAACAGCGCCGGAAACAGGCAGTTCGAGATCTTTCTTCCATTTGACGTCGCCGTTGCTGCGATCCAGCGCCATTACCACACCGGTGACATCGGCGGCATAGATGGTATCGCCATCGATGGCCGGAACCAGCATGTTGTAGGTTTCGCCCTGACCGTCACCGATCGAACGACTCCACTGCTTCTGCAGGACCACTTCTTCCTTGAAGTCGGTCAATTCGGCCGGTGGCAATTCTTTCTTGCTGTTGCTGCTGCAACCCGCGGCCAAAATGGCCAGGGCCAGCAATGCTGCATGCTTCCAACGAATCACGTCACGCATCCCCTTTGGCCAGGTCGTCCAGCTTGATTTGCAGGCCACCGACCGCCGCTTCATCCGACAGTGCCGCCTTGGCTTTTTGATACGCCGCGTGCGCTTCGTCGGTACGACCCAACTGCACCAGCAGGTCGCCCTTGAGTTCTTCGCGAGTGGCCAGGAAGGCCTTGTCGGCATCGCCTTCCAGCAGCTTCAGGGCTTCATCGACCTTGTCCTGCGCGGCCAGTACCTGCGCCAGGCGCTGACGGGCGATTTCGCCCAGTGCCGGGTTGGCCGGCTTGGCGACGATGGCCTTGAGCTCGCTGGCTGCGTCATCGAGCTTGCCACTGTCGACCGCGACTTTCGCCACGAACAGGCTGCCGTATTGTGCATAGGCGCTGCCGCCGAACTCGCTGTTGAGCTTGCCGGCCAGGTCCGAGACACGCGCCGCATCTGGCTTGCCGTCAGGCGTCAGCGTGGTTTCGAGCAATTGCTGATAGAGCATCGAGGCACCTTGCGACTGGTTGCTCTGATACTTCTGGAACGCCTGCCAACCGAACACGATGACCAGCGCCAACAGGCCGCCAGTAACCAGGGGCTTGCCGTTGCGTGACCACCATTCCTTAAAATCCGCCAGCTGTTCGTCTTCGGTACTCGACACCCCAATACTCCTTAATCGCTAATTCGGCTGTTATGACAGCTTCAACCCTGCACGACGCAGGTGGCCAGGTGTGCAGCAAGCGCATCCCAGGCAATGCTTTGTTGTTCGCCCTGGCCACGCAGGGGTTTGAAACCTACCACTTGCTGGGCCATCTCGTCGTCGCCGAGGATCAGTGCGAACAGCGCACCGCTCTTGTCGGCCTTCTTGAACTGGCTCTTGAAGCTGCCAGCGCCGGCATTGACTTGCAGGCGCAGGTTGGGCAACTGGTCGCGCACGCGCTCGGCCAGGGCCAGGCCTGCCAGCTCGGCGGCTTCACCGAAGGCACAGAGGTAGACGTCGACCTGACGGGAGATTTCTTCCGGGATCTGCTCCAGGGTTTCCAGCAGCAATACCAGGCGTTCGATACCCATGGCGAAACCCACGCCGGCAGTAGGCTTGCCGCCCATCTGCTCGACCAGGCCGTCGTAACGACCACCGGCACACACGGTGCCCTGGGCGCCAAGTTTGTCGGTGACCCATTCGAAAACGGTCTTGCTGTAGTAGTCCAGCCCGCGAACCAGCTTCGGGTTGATCACATAGGGGATGCCGGCGGCGTCCAGGCGAGCCTTGAGGCCCTCGAAGTGCACGCGGGATTCTTCGTCGAGGTAGTCGGCCATTTTCGGCGCATCGACCAGAATCGCCTGTGTATCGGCATTCTTGGTGTCCAGGACCCGCAGCGGGTTGGTCTTCAGACGGCGCTGACTGTCTTCGTCCAGCTTGTCCAAGTGGCCGGACAGGAACTCGACCAGCGCTTCACGATAGCGGCCCCGGGACTCGCTGGTGCCCAGGCTGTTGAGTTCGAGCTTGACCGCATCGCGGATACCCAGCTCGCCCCACAGGCGCCAGGTCAGCACGATCAGTTCGGCGTCGATGTCCGGACCGTCGAGGTTGAAAACCTCGACACCGATCTGGTGGAACTGGCGGTAACGGCCTTTCTGCGGACGCTCGTGGCGGAACATCGGACCGATGTACCAGAGCTTCTGCACCTGGCCACCGCCGGTGATGCCGTGCTCGAGCACCGCACGCACGCACGCTGCCGTGCCTTCGGGACGCAGGGTCAGGGAGTCGCCGTTACGGTCGTCGAAGGTGTACATCTCTTTTTCAACGATGTCGGTCACTTCACCGATGGAGCGCTTGAACAGCTCGGTGAACTCGACGATCGGCATGCGGATCTGCTTGTAACCGTAGTTATCCAGCAGGCGCGAAACGGTGCCTTCGAAATGACGCCACAGGGGGGTCTGTTCGGGCAGGATGTCGTTCATGCCACGAATGGCTTGCAGAGACTTGCTCACATTAAATCCTTAAATTCCGTTCGGCTCTTCAGTCGGCTCAGCCGCGCGCGATAACCGCTGCGTCGGCTTCGACCTTTTCGGCCGCTTTCTCGCGGATCAAGCGTTCAAGCTCATCCACCAGATTGTCATTCGTCAGTTTCTGCGACGGCTTGCCGTCGATGTAAATCAGGTTTGGCGTGCCGCCGGTCAAGCCGATATGGGCTTCCTTGGCTTCGCCCGGCCCGTTGACCACGCAACCGATGACCGCGACGTCAAGCGGCACCAGCAGGTCTTCGAGGCGCCCTTCCAGCTCGTTCATGGTCTTGACCACATCGAAGTTCTGCCGCGAGCAACTCGGGCAGGCGATGAAGTTGATGCCACGGGAACGCAGATGCAGGGACTTGAGAATGTCGTAGCCGACTTTCACTTCCTCGACCGGATCAGCCGCCAACGAGATGCGAATGGTATCGCCAATCCCTTCGGCGAGCAGCATACCGAGGCCCACGGCAGATTTCACCGTGCCTGAACGCAAACCACCGGCTTCGGTGATGCCCAGGTGCAGCGGCTGGACGATTTCCTTCGCCAGCAAGCGGTAGGCTTCGACGGCCATGAACACGTCGGAGGCTTTCACGCTGACCTTGAAGTCCTGGAAGTTCAGGCGCTCAAGGTGTTCGACGTGGCGCAGCGCCGATTCGACCAGCGCGGCAGGCGTCGGCTCGCCGTATTTTTTCTGCAGGTCTTTTTCCAGGGAGCCGGCGTTCACCCCGATACGGATCGGAATGCCACGATCGCGGGCGGCATCGACCACCGCACGCACGCGGTCTTCGCGACCGATGTTGCCCGGGTTGATCCGCAGGCAGTCAACGCCAAGTTCGGCCACGCGCAAGGCGATGCGGTAGTCGAAGTGAATGTCGGCGACCAAGGGCACCTTGACCAGTTGCTTGATCTTGCCGAAGGCCTCGGCGGCGTCCATGTCCGGCACGGACACCCGCACGATATCGACACCCGCGGCTTCCAGGCGATTGATTTGCGCGACGGTCGCAGCGACGTCGTTGGTGTCGCTGTTGGTCATGCTTTGCACAGCGATGGGCGCATCGCCGCCAACAGGTACATTACCGACCCAGATCTTGCGCGATTCGCGACGTTTGATTGGAGATTCGCCGTGCATGACTTATTGACCCAACTTCAGGCGAGCAGTCTCGCCACTGGTGAACGGAGCGACATTGACCGCCTGACCGTTGTAGCTGACCTGCGCGCCGCGGGCATAACCCAGGCGCACGGAAAACGGCGGCTTGCCATTGAGGGAAACGCTTTCGCCTTTACGCTTCAGGCCGCTCAACAGCACCTTGCCGTTGCCGTCGGTGACCTGGGTCCAGCAGTCGGCGCTGTACTGTAGTTGGACCTGGCCCTGGCCTGCCACCGCAGGCGCTGCTGGCGCCGGTGCCGCAGCGGTTGGCGCTGCAACACTTGGAGCAACCGGTGCAGTCACCGTCGGCGCTGCAACAGCTGGAGCTGCAGGAACAGCCGGGGCTGGCGTCACAGGCGTGGCGGCGGTCGGTGCGGCGGCGGTCGGTGCAACGGGTGCCGCCGCTGGCGTTTCAGCCGGAGCCGGGGTCGCGGAGTCGGCCTGCGGCAATGCCAGGGCCGTGGTGTTTTGCGCCTCACCCTCGGCCACCGCCTGGTCTTCCGGCTCATCCAGCGGATGAATCTGGGTAGTGCCATCGGCACCTTCGACTTCCACGTGTTCCGGGGTGAGGCTGATCAGGTCCTTGGTGCGCAGCGAAGTCTGGTCCTGCCACCAGACAAAACCACCACCCACCACGGCCACCAGCAACAACAGGCTGACAATGCGCAAGATGGTGTGGGACACGCGCACTGGCTCTTCGATACGGCCCAGGCTGTGAACGCTGCTGCCCTTGGAGTCGGTACCGGTGGATTGGTCGAACTGCTGGACCAGGACGGCCTGGTCCATGCCGAGCAATTTGGCATAAGCACGGATATAGCCGCGGGCGAAGGTATGCCCTGGCAGCTTGTCGAAATCGCCGGCTTCCAGATTGCTCAGGGAATTGACGGTAAGGTTGAGCTTAAGGGCCACTTCGGCCAGCGACCAGCCATTGCTTTCGCGGGCCTGGCGCAAGGTCTCACCGGGGTTAACGCGATTCGCTGCTACAACTTCGGGATGCGCCGCTTTCATCATTGCTCCGACAGGTATTGCTGATATTCCGATGTACCGGGATAAAGTCGTTTTAATTGCAGGCCCGCACTGGCGGCCTTGTCGCGATCATCAAACACTTTTGCCAGGCGAATGCCGAGCAATAGACTACGTGCATTTTGCTCGGCAAGCAGGCTAAAACGGTCGTAAAAGTCACGCGCTGGCACATAATGCCTGTCTTCGTAAGACAACTCAGCCATTTCCAACAATGCCCGAGGCTGTTGTCGATTCAAACGCAGGGCTTTTTCCAGTTGCTGCTGGGCCAACTCGCGCTGGCCGAGCATCGAAGCCGTCATGCCCAGGTTCTCGAACACGCGCGAACGCTCAGGATACAGGGTATCGGCGGCGGCCTGCTCGAAACGCTCGTAGGCTTCCTTGTAACGTTTCTGCTCGTAGAGAAAGCTGCCGTAGTTGTTGAGGATTCGCGCATCGGCGGGACGGGAAACCAGCGCCTTGCGAAAATGCTGGTCAGCCAGTTCCGGCTCCATTTCGGCCTGGAACACCAACCCCAGCGCGGCATTGGCGTCCGGGTCTGCGGCGTCCAGCTCCAGCGCCTTCTTCAGAGGCACTTTTGCTCGCTCGGTCATGCCTTGTTGCAAATAACCGATGCCCAGTTGCACGTAGGCCTCGAGCGCCTCGCCACGGCCTTTGCTGGTCTTCATCGGGTTGTAGTCGCCCGAAAGCACACAGCCAGCGCACAGGCTGGCCATTAGCAAAAGCAGCGCAAAGCGCAGGGACATGGAGATCCTCTCTTGATTACTTCGCAGCGTTCGACGCCATATCGTTGTCGGCGCTCAGTTCACGCACGGCGATATAACGTTCGCTGCGACGGGTGCGATCCAGCACCTGCCCTACCAATTGACCACAGGCCGCGTCGATGTCTTCACCACGGGTGGTGCGTACAGTGACGTTGAAACCGGCATGATGAAGCTGATCCTGGAACCGACGAATGGCATTGTTGCTAGGCCGCTCGTAACCGGAGTGCGGGAACGGGTTGAACGGGATCAGGTTGATCTTGCACGGGATGTTCTTGAGCAGCTCGATCATTTCAACGGCGTGCTCGACCTTGTCGTTCACGTCCTTGAGCAAGGTGTACTCGATGGTCAGCACGCGCTTTTCGCCCAGGGACGACATGTAGCGCTGGCACGACTCGAGGAGCATCTTAAGCGGATACTTCTTGTTGATCGGCACCAATTGGTTACGCAATGCGTCATTCGGTGCGTGCAGGGACAACGCCAGGGAGACGTCGATGTGCTTGGACAGCTCATCGATCATCGGCACCACGCCGGAGGTCGACAGGGTCACGCGGCGCTTGGAAATGCCGTAGCCCAGGTCGTCCATCATCAGGTGCATGGCCGCGATGACGTTGTCGAAGTTCAGCAGCGGCTCACCCATGCCCATCATCACCACGTTGGTGATGGCACGGTCGACGGTTGCCGGGACGCTGCCAAAGGATTTGTTGGCAATCCACACCTGGCCGATGACTTCGGCGGCGGTGAGGTTGCTATTGAAGCCTTGCTTGCCGGTGGAGCAGAAACTGCAATCCAGGGCACAGCCTGCCTGGGACGAAACGCACAAGGTGCCGCGCTTGCCCTGGGGAATGTACACGGTATCGACGCAGCTGCCGGACGCCACGCGCACCACCCACTTGCGGGTGCCGTCGCTGGAGATGTCCTCGCTGACCACTTCCGGACCGCGAACTTCAGCAACGGCCTTGAGCTTCTCGCGCAGGGCCTTGCTGACGTTCGTCATGGCGTCGAAATCATCGACGCCAAAGTGGTGAATCCATTTCATTACCTGACCGGCACGGAAACGCTTCTCCCCGATTGAGTCGAAGAATTTTTCCATTTCCTGTTGAGTCAGACCCAGCAGGTTGGTTTTTACAGTCGATGTAGTCATGGATTCACCTTCACTCTTAAGCCAATGCTTAGCGAGTGGTTACTTCAGTAGCTGCGAAGAAGTATGCGATTTCGCGAGCGGCAGCGGCTTCGGAGTCCGAACCGTGTACGGCGTTGGCGTCGATCGATTCAGCGAAGTCAGCACGGATGGTGCCGGCAGCAGCTTCTTTAGGGTTGGTAGCGCCCATCAGCTCACGGTTGCGAGCGATGGCGTTTTCGCCTTCCAGAACCTGGACAACAACCGGACCGGAGGTCATGAACGCTACCAGGTCACCGAAGAAACCGCGCTCGCTGTGCTCAGCGTAGAAGCCTTCGGCTTCGGCTTTGGACAGTTGCTTCATTTTCGAAGCTACAACGCGCAGGCCAGCGTCTTCGAAACGGGAAACGATCTTGCCGATCACGTTTTTAGCAACGGCGTCAGGCTTGATGATGGAGAAAGTACGTTGAACAGCCATGGTGTAACTCCAGAAACGGTAATTTGCGAAAAATTAAACCCGCGAATTATACGCGGGTTCTTGGGTATTGCCTAACTGTGTACAGGTCGCCAGCTCTGTAGGAGCTGCCGAAGGCTGCGATCCTTTGATCCTGGCCTTTCGCTTGAGATTCAAGTGGCACCGGAAAGATCGCAGCCTCGCTTCGCGAGTCAGCTCCTACAAGCGTTCTTCGATCCAGTGGGCCTGAATGGCCTCCAGGATCTTTTCGCCACAATGCTCAGGCTTGTCGTCGAATTCGGGCAATTCCATCACCCATTTACGCAGATCGACGAAGTTGACCGACATAGGGTCCACTTCAGGCTTGCTTTCAGCCAGCTGGATCGCGATTTCCAGCACATCAGTCCACTTGAGACTCATGACAGTTCCTTGAATCAGTGCGGCGCTTCGGCTGCGTGGTTGAGCGAGTACTTCGGAATTTCAACGGTCAGGTCTTCGGTGCCGACCTTGGCCTGACAGCCCAGGCGCGACTCACGCTCCAACCCCCAGGCCTTGTCGAGGTAGTCCTCCTCCAGCTCGTCAGCCTCTTCCAGCGAATCGAAACCTTCGCGGATGATGCAGTGGCAGGTGGTGCAGGCGCAGACGCCGCCACAGGCACTTTCCATCTCGATATGGTGTTCGTGAGCCAGCTCGAGGATGGAAATACCCGGCTCAGCCTCGACGACCATGCCTTCAGGGCAAAACTTCTCGTGTGGCAGAAAAATGACCTGCGGCATCGTTATTCCTCAATCTCATTCAGGTTGCGCCCCGCCAGCGCGGCTTTCACCGTCGAGTCCAGGCGGCGGGCAGCAAAGGCGTCGGTCACTTGCGACAGACGCTTGGTCTGCTGCTCGATGGCGTAGCCATCGGTACCTTTCATCAGTTCGGTCAGTTCCTGCACTTGCAGTTCGATGACCATGCGCTCGTCGGCGTCCAGCAAGCGCTCGCCGTCAGCTTCCAGGGCGGCCTGTACCGCCTCGATCAGACGCTGGGCATCGACCTGCTGCTCACGCAGAACGCGGGCAACCTTGTCGTCGTTGGCGTGCTGGAACGAATCCTTGAGCATCTTGGCGATTTCGCCGTCGGTCAGGCCGTAGGACGGCTTGACCTGGATACTGGCCTCGACGCCCGAACCCAGTTCGCGAGCGGAAACACTGAGCAAGCCATCGGCATCGACCTGGAAGGTCACGCGAATCTTCGCCGCGCCGGCCACCATCGCCGGAATACCGCGCAATTCGAAGCGCGCCAGGGAGCGGCAGTCGCTGATCAGCTCGCGCTCGCCCTGCAACACGTGGATCGCCATGGCCGACTGGCCATCTTTGTAAGTCGTGAAGTCCTGCGCCCGAGCGACGGGGATGGTGGTGTTGCGTGGAATCACCTTCTCCATCAGGCCGCCCATGGTTTCCAGGCCCAGGGACAACGGAATCACGTCCAGCAGCAGCAATTCATCGCCATCGCGCTTGTTGCCGGCCAGGGTATCGGCCTGGATCGCGGCACCGATGGCCACCACTTGATCCGGGTCGATTTCAGTCAGAGGCTGGCGCCCAAAAGCTTCGGCGACAGCTTCGCGAACGCGAGGCACGCGAGTCGAGCCGCCAACCATGACCACCGCATGCACGTCTTCCAGCTCTACACCGGAATCACGCACCGCGCGGCGACAGGCTTTCAGGCTGCGCGCGACCATCGGCTCGATCAAGGCATCGAAGGCTTCGCGGGTCAGCTCGGCTTTCCAGTCGCCATGAGTCACTTCGACTGACGAGGCGTTGGTCAGGGCTTCCTTGGCGGCGCAAGCCGTTTGCAGCAGCTGACGCTGCGCACCCGGATCGAGGTTGGCGGACAGACCGGCGCTCTCGATGATCCAGCCAGCAATTGCGTGGTCGAAGTCATCACCGCCCAAGGCGCTGTCGCCGCCGGTAGCCAGGACTTCGAACACACCGCCGGTCAGGCGCAGAATCGAAATATCGAAGGTGCCGCCGCCCAGGTCATAGATGGCAACCAGGCCCTCGGCGTGCTGGTCCAGACCGTAAGCCACCGCCGCCGCGGTCGGCTCGTTGAGCAAACGCAGCACATTCAGGCCGGCCAGTTTGGCCGCATCCTTGGTGGCTGCACGCTGGGCATCATCGAAATAGGCTGGAACGGTGATGACCGCACCTACCAGCTCGCCGCCCAAAGTGGCTTCGGCACGCTGGCGCAAGACCTTGAGGATGTCCGCCGAGACTTCGACCGGGCTTTTCGGCCCCTGGATCGTCTCGATGAACGGCATGTGCGACTCGCCGCCGACAAAGCGGTACGGCAACTGATCACCCAATTGCTTGACGTCGGACAAACCACGACCCATCAAGCGCTTGACCGACAGCACGGTGTTCAAGGGATCGGTGGCGGCAGCCAGCTTGGCGGATTCGCCAACCTCGACGCGATCGGCGTGATAGCGCACGGCAGACGGCAGGATGACCTGCCCTTGCGCATCAGCCAGCGGCTCGGAAAGACCACTGCGCAACGCAGCGACCAGCGAATTGGTAGTGCCCAAGTCGATCCCCACAGCCAGGCGACGCTGGTGCGGTTGAGGACTTTGGCCGGGTTCGGCGATCTGCAGTAGGGCCATCGTTATCAGGACTTATCTGTATATCAGGCGTGCGACCGGAGCGGCACTGGGTTAATCGTCGAGGCGCTCTTCCAGCTGGCGCACTTCATAGGTCAGCTTGTCGAGAAACTGCATGCGCCGCATCAGGCGTTCGGCCTGTTCACGTTGCGCTGCATCATTCCAGCAAGCTGCGAAACTGTCGTTCAGTTTTTCCTGGGCCACTTTCAGGCGGCGCTTGAAGACGGCAACGCCATTGAGGTCGGCGCTGTCCTGCAGGTCTTCGAGCTCTTCGCGCAACTCCATCTGTTGCAGAAGAAACTCCGGATCATGCACCGTGACCTCCAGCGGCAACTCACCACCATTCAAGGCGAGCAGATAACGCGCGCGCTTGGGTGGACTCTTGAGCGTCTGGTAGGCCTCGTTGAGGCTCGCGGATTGCTCTAGCGCCAGCCGCTGCTCCCGCTCGGAAGCGTCGGCAAAGCGGTCTGGATGAACACTGCGCGCCAACTCACGGTAGCGCGTAGCCAGCTGGTCGAGATCCAGGTTGAAGCTCGGTTGCAGCTCGAATAAAGCGAAATGACAAGGAGTACCCACGAAAAGCCTCAGATGTTGAAGCTTTCGCCGCAGCCACATTCACCGCGCACGTTGGGGTTGTTGAACTTGAAGCCTTCGTTCAACCCTTCCTTGACGAAATCGAGCTCGGTGCCGTCCAGGTAGGCCAGGCTTTTCGGGTCGATGATCACTTTCTCGCCGTGACTCTCGAACACCTGGTCCTCTGCAACCACCTCGTCGACAAACTCCAGCACGTAGGCAAGGCCGGAGCAGCCCGTGGTGCGAACACCCAGGCGAATCCCCTCACCTTTGCCGCGCCCGTCAAGGGAGCGTCGCACGTGTCGAGCAGCCGCTTCTGTCATGCTGATAGCCATCGGTGACTCCTTACTCGTCGCCAAAAACTGAAAGTCAGATCAAGCCTTTCTTCTGCTTGTAGTCGCGAACAGCCGCCTTGATGGCGTCTTCGGCGAGTACCGAGCAGTGAATTTTGACTGGCGGCAGGGCCAGCTCTTCAGCCAGCTGGGTGTTCTTGATGGTTTCCGCTTCGTCCAGGGTCTTGCCCTTCATCCACTCGGTGGCGAGGGAGCTGGAAGCGATAGCCGAACCGCAGCCGTAGGTCTTGAACTTGGCATCTTCGATGATGCCGGCGTCGTTGACCTTGATCTGCAGGCGCATCACGTCGCCGCACGCCGGAGCGCCGACCATGCCGGTGCCGACATCAGGATCTTCCGCGTCCATCTTGCCGACGTTGCGCGGGTTTTCGTAGTGGTCGATGACCTTTTCGCTGTAAGCCATGATTCTCAATCCTCACTCATCAGGGCCGCTCTTGAGACCCTGTAGCTGCGCTTGCGTCAGTCGCCGCGTCGCTACAGGAGCTGTATCTGGCGGCTTCTTTATTTAGTGTGCCGCCCACTCGATCTTCGAGATATCGACGCCGTCTTTGTACATGTCCCACAGCGGCGACAAAGCGCGCAGCTTGGTAACGGCCTCGCAGACTTTCTGCGCGGCATAATCGATTTCTTCTTCGGTGGTGAAACGGCCGAAGGTGAAGCGGATCGAGCTGTGTGCCAGCTCGTCGTTGCGGCCCAGGGCGCGCAGTACGTACGAAGGCTCAAGGGACGCCGAGGTGCAGGCCGAACCGGACGAAACCGCCAAGTCCTTGAGCGCCATGATCAGCGACTCGCCTTCAACGTAGTTGAAGCTCAGGTTCAGGTTGTGCGGGACGCGGGCGGTCATGCTGCCGTTGACGTACAGCTCTTCCAGGTGCTCGACCTGCTTGTAAAAACGGTCGCTCAAGGCCTTGATGCGCGCGTTCTCGGCAGCCATGTCTTCCTTGGCTACGCGGAAAGCTTCGCCCATGCCGACGATCTGGTGGGTCGCCAGGGTGCCCGAACGCATGCCGCGCTCGTGACCGCCGCCGTGCATGGTCGCTTCGATGCGAACACGTGGCTTGCGGCTGACGTACAGGGCGCCGATGCCTTTAGGACCGTAGGTCTTGTGGGCGGAGAACGACATCATGTCGACTTTCAGCTTCTGCAGGTCGATCTCGACCTTGCCAGTGGACTGGGCGGCGTCGACGTGGAACAGGATGCCCTTGGAACGGGTCAGTTCGCCGATGGCCGCGATGTCGTTGATGGTGCCGATTTCGTTGTTCACGTGCATGACCGAAACCAGGATGGTGTCGTCGCGCAGTTCGGCTTCGATCATCTCAGGCGTGACCAGGCCGTCGGTGCGAGGCTCGATGTAGGTCACTTCGAAACCTTCACGCTCCAGTTGGCGCATGGTGTCCAGGACAGCCTTGTGCTCGATCTTGGTGGTGATCAGGTGCTTGCCTTTGGTGGCATAGAAATGTGCCGCACCCTTGATTGCCAGGTTGTCGGATTCGGTGGCACCGGAGGTCCAGACGATTTCACGCGGGTCGGCGTTGACCAGGTCGGCCACCTGACGACGGGCGTTTTCGACGGACTCTTCGGCCTTCCAGCCAAACACGTGGGAACGGGACGCCGGGTTACCGAAGTTTCCGTCGACCAGCAGGCATTCACTCATCTTTTGCGCGACACGCGGATCAACCGGGGTAGTCGCAGAGTAATCAAGGTAAATCGGCAATTTCATGGACTATCTCCTAAATCAGGCTGGCTGGCGTGCCGCTAGCTCTCTGGCTGTCATTCGACGGCGGACGCTTCAATCTTGTCCAGGCGTGGCGCCTTGCTGTTGCAACGGCGTTGATCCTGACGCTGGGCTACTTCTTGCACCTCACGGCGAGTCACAAGGTCAGCCAAGCTGATACCGCTCAGAAATTCGTGAATCTGCAAGCTCAGATCGCACCACAAGTGGTGGGTCAGGCAGGTGTCGCCTTGATGGCAATCACCCTGACCCTGGCATTTGGTTGCATCGACCGATTCGTTCACCGCATCGATCACCTGGGCGACCTGGATACCTTGCATGTCGCGTGACAGCTGCTAACCGCCGCCTGGACCGCGAACGCTGGACACCAGATTGCTACGGCGCAATTTGGCAAACAGCTGCTCGAGGTAGGACAGGGAGATGCCTTGGCGCTCGGAGATATCGGCCAGGGACACGGGCCCGTGCTGCGCGTGCAACGCCAGGTCGAGCATGGCGGTCACGGCGTATCGGCCTTTTGTAGTCAGTCGCATGGACAATTACCACGGAGTTCGGAATGAGGCGAGTATGCAATTCCCGAGTATTTAAGTCAACTATAAGACCTAGTACTTTAGTCAGGTTTACCCGCAAAAGAGCGGCCGCATCATATCAGGATCTGCGACTTAATGGCACACCGCTTAGCGCGGTGCCATTGTCTAAATGCGACCTGTAGGAGCTGCCGCAGGCTGCGATCTTTTGATTTTGCTTTTNNTATAAGACAAGATCAAAAGATCGCAGCCTGCGGCAGCTCCTACAGGGGGGGGGGAATTCAGCCGGCCTGGCTTTGGTCCTTGTCCTTCACACAGGCGAAGTCTTCTTCGCGCAGCGAAGGCAGGTCCTTGGCACAGTAATTACTGCCCAGGTCCTTCAACGCCCCGCACATCCCCTCCAGACGCCCATCGACCGCCTGCAGGTGGTCGAGCAACTGGTTGATGGCGCGTGCCACCGGGTCCGGCATGTCTTCAGTCACGCCATAGGCATCGAAGCCAATCTTCTCGGCCATGGCCTTGCGCTTGGCATCCAGCTCCTGGTCCGGCTTGACGATGATCCGCCCCGGAATGCCCACCACCGTGGCGCCAGGCGGCACCTCTTTGGTCACAACGGCATTGGAGCCGACTTTGGCACCCGCCCCCACAGTGAACGGGCCAAGCACCTTGGCACCGGCGCCGACCACCACACCATCACCCAGGGTCGGGTGGCGCTTGCCCTTGTTCCAACTAGTGCCGCCCAGGGTCACGCCCTGGTAAATGGTCACGTCATCGCCGATTTCGGCGGTTTCACCAATGACGATGCCCATGCCATGGTCAATGAAGAATCGCCGGCCGACCTTGGCCCCCGGGTGGATCTCGATCCCGGTCAGCCAGCGGCCGAAGTTCGACACCAGCCGCGCCAGCCATTTCAGGTCGGCGCGCCACAGCATCGCCGACAAACGGTGGATCCAGATGGCATGCATGCCGGGGTAGCAGGTCAGGACTTCAAAAGCGTTACGCGCCGCCGGGTCTCGATGGAAAACACTCTGGATATCTTCACGCAAACGCTCAAACATCATTAATCCTTCCGCTTAAGAAGCTCACCACGGGCCGCTTTCTGGGTTTCCGTGAGGATGCCACGCAAAATGTTCATTTCCGCCCGGCTGACCGAGCTGCGTCCGTACAACCGGCGCAGGCGCGCCATCAAGTGCCGTGGTTTTTCCGGGTCGAGGAATTCGATGGACACCAGGGTTTGTTCCAGGTGCTCATAGAACCGCTCCAGCTCATCCATAGTCGCCAGCTCAGCGCTTTTGACCGATGCCACTTCTTCCTTCTCGACCTTGGTTGGCTGACCTTGGGCGGCCAGCCAGGCCATGCGCACTTCATAACTCAACACCTGCACCGCCGCCCCAAGGTTCAGCGAACTGAACTCAGGGTCTGATGGAATGTGCACGTGATAGTGACATCGCTGCAGCTCTTCGTTGGTCAGGCCGGAATCTTCACGACCGAACACCAGGGCGATCTCGGCCCCCTGCCCGGCCTCCTCGACCACTTTGGTCCCGCATTCGCGCGGATCCAGCAGCGGCGAGGGAATGCGCCGGTCGCGAGCACTGGTGCCCAGCACCAGATTGCAGCCGACCAAGGCATCTTCCAAGGTGGCGACGACTTGCGCCTTTTCAAGGATGTCACCGGCACCGGAAGCACGGGCATCGGCCTCGTGGTGCGGAAACAGGCGTGGTTCGACCAGCACCAGGCGCGACAGCCCCATGTTTTTCATGGCGCGCGCGGTCCCGCCGATATTGCCCGGATGGCTGGTATTGACCAGGACGACACGAATGTTTTGCAGCAAGGGAGGCGCTCTCGAACACATTATCGGGAGCAGAATCTTACAGCGCCCACTACCGTTAAGCCATGAAAGCGAACGTCGTCCTTCTCCTGTAGAAACTTTCTGATAGAATGCCCGGCTTTCTTTAACAACCTTAGGTGACACATCCATGCAGCCCATGCTGAATATCGCGCTGCGCGCCGCCCGCAGCGCCAGTGAATTGATCTTCCGCTCCATCGAGCGCCTGGATACCATCAAGGTCGACGAAAAAGACGCCAAGGATTACGTATCCGAGGTGGACCGCGCCGCCGAACAGAAAATCATCGACGCACTGCGCAAGGCGTACCCGAATCACTCGATCATGGGTGAAGAGACCGGCCTGCACGCCGGCACCGGCATCGAAGGCGAAGAGTACCTGTGGATCATCGATCCGCTGGACGGCACCACCAACTTCCTGCGCGGCATTCCTCACTTCGCTGTCAGCATCGCCTGCAAATACCGCGGTCGCCTGGAACACGCTGTGGTCCTGGACCCGGTTCGTCAGGAAGAATTCACCGCCAGCCGTGGTCGCGGCGCCCAACTGAACGGCCGCCGCCTGCGCGTCAGCGGTCGCACAAGCCTGGACGGCGCCTTGCTGGGTACCGGCTTCCCGTTCCGTGACGACCAGATGGACAACCTCGACAACTACCTGGGCATGTTCCGCGCCCTGGTTGGCCAGACCGCCGGCATCCGCCGCGCTGGCTCGGCGAGCCTGGACCTGGCCTACGTGGCCGCCGGTCGTTTCGACGCCTTCTGGGAGTCGGGCCTGTCCGAGTGGGACATGGCAGCAGGCGCCCTGTTGATCCAGGAAGCAGGCGGCCTGGTGAGCGACTTCACCGGCGGTCACGACTTCCTTGAAAAAGGCCACGTCGTAGCCGGCAACACCAAATGCTTCAAGGCAGTATTGACGGCCATCCAGCCGCACCTGCCGGCCTCGCTGAAGCGCTAAGCGCCCAAGCGACAGAAAAAGCACCCTACGGGGTGCTTTTTTTATGCCTGGAATCCATCTCCGGCGGCAACACTACCCCCCTGTGGGAGCGAGCCTGCTCGCGAAAGCGGTGTATCAGCCGCCATCATTGCTGGATGCGGGGACGNNCTGGATGCGGGGACGCCTTCGCGAGCAGGCTCGCTCCCACAGGGGATTGGGGTGCGGCATGACTCGTGCGCACAAAAAAGCACCCCGCAGGGTGCTTCTTTTTGAATCTGACTTCAGCGGATTAATGCGCCTGCTGATTCTCCGACAAGATCAACTTGCCCTCTTTATCCACAGGGATCTGGTTCCCTGGATCGCGATCCATCCGCACCTTGCCTTCCTTGCCATCAAGCGAATAACGCACGTCGTAACCCACGACCTTGTCGCTGATGTCATTCACCGTATTACAACGGGTCTGCGTCGTGGTGTAGGTGTCACGCTCTTGCATGCCCTCCTGCACCTTGTTACCGGCATAACCACCACCGACAGCGCCTGCAACCGTGGCAATCTTCTTGCCCGTGCCGCCGCCGATCTGGTTACCCAGCAAACCACCTGCCAGCGCACCTACCACGGTACCGGCAATCTGGTGTTGATCTTTGACCGGCGCTTGCCGGGTGACCGCTACATCCTTGCACACTTCACGTGGAGTCTTGATTTGCGTCTTGACCGGCTCAACGGCGAGTACTTGCGCGTACTCAGGGCCATTATCCTTAACCAGGCTGTAGGTGGCCACAGCACCGCCGGCAGTTACACCGACAGCACCCAGTACAGCACCAACCAGCATCGACTTGTTCACATGAACCTCCTGAACATCACATGCGGAGCGCGTCTGCGCTTCTCCCAGCCTTGGAGTATAAAAAAAGGCGCGAGTTCAACTCGCGCCTTTTTGGACTACATCGCCGAAGGAATTGGCCTTCAAGGACGGTCGTCGACTTCCTTCTCGGTGTTGGCCGCAGGAATCAGGTCTTCGGAGCTCAGGTTCAGCCAGATCAGCACCACGTTGGCGATGTAGATCGAGGAGTAAGTACCCGCCAATACACCAATAAACAGCGCGATGGAGAAGCCGAACAGGTTGTCACCACCGAAGAACAGCAGGGCCGCGATCGCCAGCAAGGTGGAGATCGAGGTGGCCATGGTGCGCAGCAGGGTTTGCGTGGTCGAGATGTTGATGTTCTCGATCAGGCTGGCCTTGCGCAGTACCCGGAAGTTCTCACGAACCCGGTCGAATACTACGATGGTGTCGTTGAGCGAGTAACCGATGATCGCCAGTACCGCCGCCAGCACCGTCAGGTCGAAGGTGATCTGGAAGAACGACAGGATACCGATGGTCACGATCACGTCGTGGATCAGGGACACGATCGCCCCGACCGCGAACTTCCACTGGAAGCGGAACGCCAGGTAGATCAGGATGCCGCCCAGCGCCATCAGCATGCCGAGGCCGCCCTGGTCGCGAAGCTCTTCACCCACCTGCGGGCCGACGAACTCGACGCGCTTGACCGTCGCCGGGTTTTCGCCGCCGACCTTCTGCAAGGCCTCGGCCACCTGGTGACCCAGTTGTGGATCTTCACCCGGCATACGCACCAGCAGGTCGGTGGTCGCACCGAAGTTCTGCACGATGGCTTCGTGATAACCCGCGGTCACCAGTTGCTCACGCACCTTGGTGACGTCGGCCGGACGCTCGTAGGTCAGCTCGATGAGCGTACCGCCGGTGAAGTCCAGGCCCCAGTTCATGCCCTTGGTGGCGACGCTGAACAAGGCCAGCACGGTAAGGAACAATGTGACGCCGAACGCAACGTTGCGAACGCCCATGAAGTTGATTGTACGTAACATGGCAGCCCCTTAAATCCACAACTTCTTGAAGTCACGTCCGCCGAAGATCAGGTTGACCATCGCGCGGGTCACCATGATGGCCGTAAACATCGAGGTAAAGATCCCGAGGGACATGGTCACTGCGAAGCCCTTGACCGGCCCTGTGCCCATGGCAAACAGGATGCCGCCGACCAGCAAGGTGGTCAGGTTGGCGTCGAGAATCGCGGTGAATGCCCGGCCGAAGCCTTCGTTGATTGCGCGCTGCACAGTCATGCCCGCGGCAATCTCTTCACGAATCCGCGAGAAGATCAGCACGTTGGCGTCGACCGCCATACCCATGGTCAAAACGATACCGGCGATGCCCGGCAGGGTCAGCGTGGCCCCCAGCAGCGACATCAAGGCCAGCAGCATCACCATGTTCACCGCCAGTGCGACGGTGGCAATGATGCCGAAGAAGCGGTAGATGGCGATGATGAACAGGGAGACGAACAGCATGCCCCACAGCGACGCATCGATACCCTTGGTGATGTTGTCGGCACCCAGGCTCGGGCCGATGGTGCGCTCTTCAGCGAAGTACATTGGTGCAGCCAGGCCACCGGCACGCAGCAGCAGCGCCAGTTCGGACGACTCGCCCTGGCCGTTCAGGCCGGTGATACGGAATTGCGCACCCAGCGGCGACTGAATGGTCGCCAGGCTGATGATCTTCTTCTCTTCCTTGAACGTCTGGACCGCTACGTCTTTCTCGACGCCATTAACCATCTGCTTGGTGTAAGTGGTAACCGGACGCTGCTCGATGAAGATCACCGCCATGCTGCGACCCACGTTCGAACGGGTCGCACGGCTCATCAGCTCGCCACCGTGGCCATCCAGGCGGATGTTCACTTCTGGCGTACCGTGCTCGCCGAAACCAGCCTTGGCGTCAGTCACTTGGTCACCGGTGATGATCAGGCCACGCTCGATCAGCGCAGGAGGACGCTTGCCCTCACGGAACTCGAATTCCTCGGAGGTGGCCTTCGAAGCGCCAGGCTCGGCGGCCAGGCGGAACTCAAGGTTGGCCGTCTTGCCGAGGATACGCTTGGCTTCGGCAGTGTCCTGCACGCCCGGCAGCTCAACCACGATGCGGTTGGCGCCCTGACGCTGGACGATCGGTTCGGCAACACCCAGCTCGTTGACGCGGTTACGGACCGTGGTCAAGTTCTGCTTGATGGAGTATTCGCGGATTTCCGCCAGCTTGGCCGGGGTCATCGCCAGACGCAGCACCGGCTGGCCATTGAGGTCGGCCGGAACAATGTCGAAATCGTTGAAATTCTTGCGGATCAGGCTGCGGGCCTGTTCACGACTGTCTTCATCGGAGAAGCCCAGCTGAATGGCGCCATTGAGTTGCGGCAGGCTGCGATAGCGCAGTTTCTCTTTACGCAACAGGCTCTTCACATCGCCTTCGTACACTTTCAAACGTGCATCCAGGGCTTTGTCCATGTCCACTTCCAGCAGGAAGTGCACGCCACCGGACAAGTCCAGGCCCAGCTTCATCGGGTGCGCGCCCAGGCTGCGCAGCCATTGCGGGGTGGTTTGCGCCAGGTTCAGTGCAACGACGTAGTCATCACCCAATGCCTTGCGCACGACGTCTTTGGCCGGCAACTGGTCTTCAGCCTTGGTCAGGCGAATCAAACCGCCCTTGCCGTTGGCAGCCAGGGTGGCAGCCTTGACGCTGATCCCGGATTCCTTGAGCGCAGCGCTCACACGATCCAGATCAGCCTGATTGACCTGCAGTGCAGTGCTTGCACCGCTGACCTGAATGGCCGGGTCATCAGGATAAAGATTGGGAGCGGAATAAATCAGACCGATCGCCAGCACCGCCAGGATCAGAATGTATTTCCACAGAGGGTATTTGTTCAGCATCACGCCGCCCGCTTATGACGCGGGGCGCCTTGCGCGCCCCGTCGATTGAGTAAAAGTTGAAACTTAGATCGCTTTGAGCGTGCCTTTTGGCAGCGTGGCGGCGATGGCGCCTTTCTGGAACTTCATTTCGACGGTGTCGGAAACTTCCAGAACCACGAAATCGTCGGCCACTTTGGTGATCTTGCCGGCGATGCCGCCGGTGGTCACGACTTCGTCGCCTTTCTGCAGGCTGCTCAGCAGGTTCTTCTGCTCTTTGGCGCGCTTGGCCTGTGGACGCCAGATCATCAGGTAGAAGATGACCAGGAAGCCGACCAGGAAAATCCACTCAAAGCCGCCGCCCATAGGGCCTGCCGCAGGTGCAGCAGCGTCTGCCATGGCGTTAGAGATAAAAAAGCTCATTTAGCACTCCAGTTGCAAATGTTGAATATTGGGGTCAGGAAACTCAGTCCAAAGGCGGCACGGGTAGCCCGCGTTTGGCGTAGAAGGCATCGACAAAGGCGGCCAATGTACCCTGTTGAATAGCCTCGCGCAAACCAGCCATAAGCACTTGATAATGACGCAAGTTATGGATGGTATTGAGCATGCTTCCCAGCATTTCGCCGCACTTGTCCAGGTGATGCAGATAAGCACGGGAGAAGTTCTGGCAGGTATAGCAATCGCAGGTCGGATCCAGCGGCGAATCATCATGGCGATGGAACGCGTTACGGATCTTGATCACGCCTGTGTCAATGAACAGATGCCCATTGCGGGCATTACGGGTTGGCATCACGCAATCGAACATGTCCACACCGCGGCGCACACCCTCCACGAGATCTTCCGGTTTGCCAACGCCCATAAGGTAACGAGGTTTGTCAGCCGGCATCTGGCCCGGCAGATAGTCCAGCACCTTGATCATTTCATGCTTGGGCTCGCCCACTGACAGACCGCCGATGGCCAGGCCGTCGAAGCCGATCTTGTCCAAGCCTTCCAGGGAGCGCATGCGCAAATCCTGGTGCATGCCGCCCTGAACGATACCGAACAGCGCCGCCGTGTTGTCGGCATGGGCGTTTTTCGAGCGCTGGGCCCAGCGCAGCGACAACTCCATGGACACGCGAGCGACGTCTTCGTCAGCCGGGTACGGCGTGCATTCGTCAAAAATCATCACGATGTCCGAGCCCAAGNNGATGTCCGAGCCCAAGTCGCGCTGGACCTGCATCGACTCTTCCGGGCCCATGAACACCTTGGCGCCGTCGACCGGGGAGGCGAAGGTCACGCCCTCCTCCTTGATCTTGCGCATGGCGCCCAGGCTGAACACCTGGAAACCGCCGGAGTCGGTCAAAATCGGGCCTTTCCACTGCATGAAATCGTGCAGGTCGCCGTGCTTCTTGATCACTTCCATGCCTGGGCGCAGCCACAGGTGGAACGTGTTGCCCAGAATGATTTCAGCGCCAGTGGCCTCGATATCCCGCGGCAACATGCCCTTGACCGTGCCGTAGGTGCCCACCGGCATGAAGGCCGGGGTCTCGACGGTACCGCGCGGGAAGGTCAAACGACCGCGACGAGCCTTGCCGTCAGTAGCAAGTAACTCAAACGACATACGACATTGGCGACTCATTCTTTGTCCTCAGGGCCACGTGGTGCGGGGTTACGGGTGATAAACATCGCATCACCGTAGCTGAAAAAGCGGTATTCGTTGTCGACGGCGGCTTTATAGGCGGCCATGGTTTCCGGATAACCGGCAAACGCCGAGACCAGCATCAACAACGTGGATTCAGGTAAATGGAAGTTGGTGACCAGGGCATCGACCACATGAAACGGCCGGCCCGGGTAGATGAAAATGTCGGTATCGCCGCTGAACGGCTTGAGCACGCCATCGCGGGCGGCACTTTCCAGGGAACGCACGCTGGTCGTCCCCACCGCCACCACCCGACCGCCGCGCGCGCGACAGGCGGCCACCGCATCCACCACGTCCTGGCCGACTTCCAGCCATTCGCTGTGCATGTGGTGGTCTTCGATCTTCTCGACCCGCACCGGCTGGAAGGTGCCAGCGCCCACGTGCAGGGTCACGAACGCCGTCTCGACGCCCTTGGCGGCAATCGCCTCCATCAACACCTGATCGAAATGCAGCCCCGCCGTCGGCGCCGCCACCGCGCCCAAACGCTCGGCGTAGACGGTCTGGTAACGCTCGCGGTCCGCGCCTTCGTCCGGGCGGTCTATATAAGGAGGCAGCGGCATGTGCCCGACACGGTCGAGCAGCGGCAACACCTCTTCGGCAAAGCCCAGCTCGAACAACGCATCGTGACGCGCCAGCATCTCGGCCTCGCCACCGCCGTCGATCAAAATCTTCGACCCGGGCTTGGGCGACTTGCTGGAACGCACATGGGCCAGCACGCGATGACTGTCCAGCACCCGCTCCACCAGGATTTCCAGCTTGCCGCCGGAAGCCTTCTGGCCAAACAGCCGCGCCGGAATCACCCGGGTATTGTTGAACACCATCAAATCGCCAGGGCGCAAATGCTCCAGCAAATCAGTGAATTGACGGTGTGCCAGGGCGCCGCTGACCCCATCCAGGGTCAACAGGCGACTACCGCGACGCTCGGCCAAAGGGTGGCGGGCGATCAGCGAATCAGGGAGCTCGAAAGTAAAGTCAGCAACGCGCATGATGGGGTTCGTCTAGCAGGGCCGGGAAGTCTAGCGGAAATATCAAAAATTCTCCATGTACCTGATTGACCGACGGTTATCTCATCTTTATACTCCGCGGCCATTGCCCTGATGGCGGAATTGGTAGACGCGGCGGATTCAAAATCCGTTTTCGAAAGGAGTGGGAGTTCGAGTCTCCCTCGGGGCACCAAATTAAGAAAGGTCTTGCTTAGCAAGGCCTTTTTTTTTCGCCCGCAGAAAAGCACCTGGCACCCCACCGCCAACGCCCTGACACCGCGCTGACCTGTAGGACCCGGCTTGCTGGCGATGCTTTTGATCCTGCCTCTCCACGCGCACCACACCCGCGGAACATTTCACAAGGACTCCCCCATGGAATCGCACCTGGAAACCGTCGCCCTCTTCTCCCTCAAGCTGGCTTATGAGACGGAAGGTTCAAGCCCGATTTTGCGGGATGATCTGGTCATGGGCGATTACCAGCGGGATGTGTTCGAGTTGCTGGTGCGCCGGGGGGATGTTGAGGGGATTCAGGTGAAGGTGAGTGAGTGTGTGGGGTTGGCGTTGGAGGCGGTTGGGGGTGTGGATAAGCCGTTGGGGCGGGAGTTGGGGAGGTTGGTGGGGGAGTTTGCCGGGGTTCGGGGGATGGAGGAGCTTGATGCGCCGCTCGTTGCGCTTAAGGATTATCTGAAAGACATTCAATGAATCAACGCCGGCGCACCGACGCGGGCCGCCACCCTTTGACCAATGATAAATCTGTCTTCTGCTCCCAGTCCCTTTCTCCTGGAATGCCCTCCTTTTCCAGACCACTGCTGCGTTTTTGGCAGCTTGCCAGCTACGCGAGTGTTCCAAAAGTGGCTAGAACTCGACCCTGTGATAAACACCTTCAGCACCTACATTATGACCAAAGCCGCACCAGTCACCTGTCGTGCGCTTTACAGCGAACAGATCTTGTTGATGGTATTCCACAATGAAGCCCCAGCGTATTGCCAATATTGCGCCTCCAACTTAGCGGACATATTTTCTACCAATTTTTTTATATCGCCCTCGAGCTTGCCAACATTGAAAATCGACTTTTTGTCCTCTGGCAGAATGCTCAGCCATGCTCGTGCCTTTAGGTAATTTCCTTCGCGCGCATAGGTGAGAGCGACGTTATTGTAGGCCATCGCTATTTTATCTTCGTCCAACCGACAACTCTCCGACCAGCCAACCTGCCGCTCGTACTGCTCCCGAGCCTTGGCGTATAGCTTAAGCTTGTAATACCTTCCGCCCTCGGCGGAGTACTCGCTAATTTTAAGGCAATTAGCCGCCGCTTTTTACGCCGTAATTTCCGCATGAGCATAAGCCGGCACAATAAAAAGTAGCATGATTGCCTCAGCCTTTACGCAGCGCCGCATTAAAAAATAGAAATTCGGAAACCCCACACTAACCCTATTTAAAAATCTGAAAAAAAGTGGGACAGATTTATTTTCACAAATAAATAAAACTGCCCCCCCCTTACCTGCCCCCCTTTACCTCCACAGCGAGAACATTTTCGATCAACATGCGATGCGCTTGTAAATCGCCAACTGTTAACTTCCTGATTATTTCCGAAAAAAGAATATCGAAATTAAGTACAAAATCCAACCAGCATGAAAGCTATACTTTATTATCTTTTTATAAACATGATCACTAGAATGCCGATGGCAATTGGAAATAATTAACGAAAAAAACTTATTGAAAACGTCGTTAATGAAAATACCGGCATCAGCACTCCAAGCCCTGAAAACTCTACTAGAAATGATTGACCACGACCACCTCCAGGCAAAAGTAGATGTTGATGATATATTGCGTAAATAGAAAGCATTATAAAAATCAACGAAACCCCACCAAGTAGGATTTTTAATCGAAGTGGTGCCTCCTTCAAAATATTGAAGCTCCCCATCTCATATTTTTTTAATCGACAAGAAAGACAGCACCCCCTTCTATTAGCGATAAGCCGTCTCTATCCAGCACTCCACATTTTTTGCATTTCTTTACTCTGGGCTTCATTTATTTTCGATCCATCTGTTCACACCGAGCAGCGAACGGGTGCAAATAATGGGGCCGCCATCAGGTCGACTGCCCCATTTTCGACTAATGGAGGAGATGCGCTTTCCCTATCACGACAAGCAATATCATTGAAACTACAAGCCCAATAAAGCCCCATTGCAACATTACAAGCTTGCGCTTAAGCGGGAGGGGGAAGCTATCTATATCCTCAGCATTGGCTAGACCTCGCTTAAGGAAGAACCCTGGAAACGTAAGAATACTAGAAATGCTTCCTACCAACAGCAATCTGCCATGAAGACTAGTACTCTTGTATATCCCTAAAGCCAGCAGAGACGAGCTGTTTTTGAAGTGCGACGACATCAAGTCACCCTTCGTATAGCTCAGATACAAAGCAACTCCAATGCTGATGAATTGGCAGAGAATTACCAGACCACCCAAACCGCCGATGATTAGTTTAGCTGTAATCACTTCACTGCCTCGTAAATCTGTTCTCCGACCATTTCGCCAAGTACACCACCAAATTCTCCTCCAGCATAAGAACTAACTCCAACGACCAGAATACTACATGCTAATGGCGCAACACCGGCAGTAGGTACAGTTAATGCCACACAGAGGCCACCCACTAAGGGAGCGGTCAAACCGCCAACTAATGCACCACCCCCGAGTTCGCCAGCAAAGCTTCCCGCTTCAGTAAATTTAACTCGCTTGCAGGCCTGGGCATTGCCCGCCGTACACACATCCTGAACTTTCAAAGCGGAAGCTCCTCCGCCGACGGCAGTCCCGACCCAACCGCCGTATTTAACGTACTTAGAGGCCTTCGCCACACCTTCAAGATGGGTGGCATGACCCGGTATTTGCCCCCCGGGACTGGCATGGGTCCAGTGGTGGACCAGGCTTTGGCTGGAAATACCCAACATTTTTTTCAAGTTGATATGGTCAGGGAATCCAATGCCCTTGCGGGTCAGTGTCGTCATATGGCTGTTTAGTTGTGCGAGCAGACGCTGGCGCTCTACAAAGAACGCTGGCGAGCGCAGGTGCCCATCTCTTTGCAGCGTATTCTGTTGCAACGCTTCAATATCCCTCAAGGCATTGCCTACGTTATCCAGGTTGTTCTTGAAAATACTCGCGCCAACGCCAACAGCGTTCGAGCCATAGGTCAGGAAGGCCTGGATGACATCACGGTGTTGCACCATGAAATCCGCCTCTTCGGGGCTAAGCGTTTCAATGATCTGGTTGGTCTTGGCTGCCACGTCCATGAGCAGCGCTTCTTCACGGGTGCACTGGTAGTTGTTGGGGTCGCCCAGCACGATCATCGAACCGGCTTTGACATCGCGCAGGTTGGGGTTGAGCAGCTTGAATTTTCCCATCACCGCCGGGTCACGCAGGGTGAACAAGGAGGCTTCGAGCTGTTCGCGGGTGGTGCTCTTGGGCACGATGTAGAAGCCTGGTTCCTGGGCTGCTGCACCGCCTAAGGACACTGGCTGGGGAGTGCTCGACGCCGATGCGAAACCGGCTGATCGTGGCGCTGCCGGATTGCCGGCGAGAGGTGTGGTCGGTTGGGACGCGGCCCTTGTGGTCTGGGGCGCAGCACTGCTACGCGACTCATAACTGGCGGTAAACACCGAGGGAATCAACCTGGCTCTGCACGGGCAGGTGCTGTAGCTGTCCAGCGAGCCCGCCACGATCCTGCCATGACTGTTGATGTAGGAGACGCCTCCCACAATTGTGTAGGTTTCGTCGTTTTTCCCGCAGGAAACACGGTCGCCTTCACGGGCATGGGCGATACCAAACATCATGACGCGTGTGTCGGCCTCTAAAACCTGGCCACCGCAAGTGGTCTTGTCACCCAGGCGAATGAAATGTCCTTGTGCCATTGTTGATCTCCCTCTCTGCTAGCGCCCCAGATAGCGCACCACGGTTAACGATCGATAAGCCGACTCGGGGTGAGTGGCTTAACGCAAAGTACGTGGACAGAGAGGAAACTCAAGATGGTCGAGAAAATCAGGAAAGATCCCACAAACCATGCGGAAAAAGCTGAAGAAAATGTAGATAGGACAAATACAAATTCGCCCTTAATTCGTAAAAACGTCAAAAAAACATACATTAATAACTTAATCGTCCTTCGCCCCATTATCTTCTCGGCGGCAGGTCATGTACTGCTCGATTGATGGTTGCACCAGTGGTGACTGCACGATACCCTTCCGCCGTCGCTGCCAATTCAGCGACCGGGTGTGAGAACCCGTGGAAATCAAGGCGCAAAGCGCCCCAAAACCTATCGTGGCGTTTTTTTTCGTCTGCGATATGGCTTTATGGCGGCTGTGCGTGGGAGACCTTCGGGTCTGCCGGTTGCCTTGATTGCCGGTTTCTCACCCCGCGCACGGCTGTCACCCAAGCCCGTGAGAAGGCTCGTGGCAGCTCCTCAAATCAAGGATGTTGACCATGACCAAGACAAATCCGTTTGAAATTTGGCTTTTCCCATTACGTAATTCCCAATTGCATGCCCCCCTCCCCCATTGCCTCTCCATCCTCGGAGGTGACCAATGACCGAACAACCCGAGCTCAAAACCATCGGATTAACCCCCGCCATTTACTGCTCCGATCAACCACTGTTCCACGTTACTCGCGGCGTTCCGCTCGGTGATGCGTTGTCGATGGCTTCTGATTTTCTGTTTCTGGCCAAGACGCTGACTGAAGATACTGCCTATGCCAGGGATACCGACCGGCATGCCTGGGCTGCGCATTATTTGACGTCGATGGGTAAGGCGTTGGTGGATGATGCGGTGAAGGTGTTGGAGCGGGATCGGGCGGTTGGGCCGATGGGCAAGCGGGCGGCGGAGGCTGGAGGGTAGCTTTTGCGTTTTAGACGTCAGGCATGACGTTTGTAGGGATGGGTTTGGTTGCGGGGGCTTGGGCATTCTGCGGGCGTGGGGGTTGCCTTGGGTTTTTCGCGAGCATGCTCGCTCCTACAGGAAGCTGGTATGGGCAATCTTCGTGGTTTGTAAACAAGAAGGCCCGAATGTAATGCCGGACTGAGCCAGTCTGATGATTGTGGCAATTTCGATTTCGCATTGAACACTGGTTTTGGTGACACCCGTGCGGGTGGCTAGCTTCAGCACTGATGTTGGCTGGGCTGGCGTTATCGCTGGCAAGCCAGCTCCTACAGGGTATTGCGGAAGGCTGGTGGGTATTGTTTGGCCCTGGTGGGTGAGTTGTTTTTTTATGCAGGACCCCATTTGGTATTTGTGTTGGCTGGGCTGGTGCTTTCGCGAGCAGGCTCGCTCCCACAGGGGGTTCACACAGGGGTTTTGCGTGCCGTTCGGTTGGATTAGCCCCGAGTTTCGGGCTTTGGTTGAGCGGACCGCTGCTTTTCCCGGAATGGTTTTGCCCATCTGCTCCGCAGAATTGCCTACGGTTCTGAGGCTTCTTTCCACCTGTAATGCTTGTTATACATCCCTCATCGACAAGCCTTCAGGCCGTTAGGCCAGTGTATGAACGCCCCCTGCGGCGCTCATCTAGACTTTATGCATAGTCGTAGGCAGAACCGAGCACGTCGCTTTGGTGCGGTTTGATCAATAGCGGCGTGGCAAGCTGCCCTTTATGCCCAGTTGAGGTGCGGCGAAGACCGTGCCGGGCACAACAAGATGCCCGCTCAGGGTGCCCTGGCCAACGGCCTGTCAATGCCACGATGCCGTGACGTGGTGTGAGTGCCGCAGCCGACACTTTCGGACGACCGACGACCTTCTGGTTTGTCCGTGACCGTGAGGATTGCTGAATGCCTGATGTTGAGTTGCACCTGTCTGTGGTCAATACCCTGCTGGAGCGCCATAAGGGCACTCCCGGCGCCCTGTTGCCGATTCTTCATGATATTCAGGAGCGCATTGGGTATATCCCCGATGCGGCCGTGCCCGAGATTGCCCACGCGCTGAACCAGAGTCAGGCCGAGGTGCGCGGGGTGATCAGTTTTTACCATGACTTCCGTACTGCGCCGCCTGCCCGGCATATCCTGCGGCTGTGCCGCGCCGAGTCGTGCAAGAGCCGCGGGGCCGAGCAGTTGGCGGCGCAATTGCGTGAGCGTCTGCAGCTGGATGACCACGGCAGCAGCGCCGATGGCAGCATCAGTTTGCGGCCAGTGTATTGCCTGGGTGCTTGTGCCTGCTCGCCGGCCCTGGAGCTGGACGGCCGGGTGCATGCGCGGCTGAGCGCTGAGCGTCTGGATGCCTTGCTCGACGCTTGCCGGGAGGACGCATGATGCCGACTCTTTATCTGCCGACCGACTCGCTGGCCCGTGCCGTGGGGGCCGATGAGGTGTCCACGGCGCTGATCACTCAGGCCAGGGAGCGCAACCTGCCGCTGGAGTTGCAGCGCACCAGTTCGCGCGGCCTGTATTGGCTGGAGCCATTGCTGGAAGTGGACTCGCCACAAGGCCGGATCGGCTTCGGCCCGCTGACCGCTGCCGATGTGCCGTCCGTTCTCGAAGCCCTAAACAGCTCAACCGAACATCCTCTGTCCCTGGGCCTGGTAGAAGAGCTGCCTTATCTGAAGACCCAACAACGCCTGCTGTTCGCCCGCGCTGGCATTACCCGGCCGTTGTCGCTGGACGATTACCGCGCCCACGGCGGTTTCGAAGGCCTGGCAAGGGCTGTCGCCATCGGCGGCGAGCAAACCGCCACAGCGGTGTTCGATTCGGGCCTGCGTGGTCGTGGCGGCGCCGCCTTCCCTGCCGGGATCAAATGGCGCACGGTGCGCGGCACCCAGGCGGCGCAGAAGTACATTGTGTGCAACGCCGACGAAGGCGACTCCGGCACCTTTGCCGACCGCATGTTGATGGAAGGCGACCCCTTCCTGCTGATCGAAGGCATGGCCATTGCCGGCATTACCGTCGGCGCCAGCTTCGGCTACATCTATGTGCGATCGGAATATCCAGACGCCGTCGCTACTCTGCGCGCAGCGCTGAACATCGCCCGTGACGCCGGCTATCTCGGCGCCAATGTCGGCGGCAGCGGCCAGGCGTTCGATATGGAAGTGCGGGTCGGTGCCGGCGCGTACATCTGCGGTGAGGAAACCGCCCTGCTGGATTCGCTCGAAGGCAAGCGCGGGGTCGTTCGCGCCAAGCCGCCGATCCCCGCGTTGCAGGGCCTGTTCGGCCAGCCGACGCTGGTGCACAACGTGCTGACCCTGGCCTCGGCGCCGCTGATTTTGGCCAAGGGTGCGCAGTTCTATCGCGACTACGGCATGGGCCGTTCCCTGGGCACCATGCCCTTCCAGTTGGCGGGCAATGTTCGTCACGGCGGCCTGGTGGAACGGGCCTTTGGCCTGACCCTGCGCGAGTTGGTGGAAGGCTACGGCGGCGGCACTGCCAGTGGCCGACCGCTGAAGGCTGCGCAGGTGGGTGGCCCGCTTGGCGCCTGGGTGCCGCCGGCGCAATTCGACACGCCGCTGGATTACGAGGCCTTCGCCGCCATGGGCGCGATGCTCGGTCACGGTGGTGTGGTGGTGGCGGACGATACGCTGGACATGGCCCACATGGCGCGGTTCGCCATGGAGTTCTGCGCCGAGGAATCCTGTGGCAAATGCACGCCGTGCCGTATCGGCTCGACCCGGGGCGTGGAGGTGATCGACCGCTTGCTGGCCGCGCCAGATCAGGCTGGTCGTGATCAGCAAGTGATCATCCTCAAGGACCTGTGCGACACGATGCAATACGGTTCGCTGTGCGCCTTGGGCGGCATGGTCTCCTTTCCGGTCGCCAGCGCCCTCAAGTACTTCCCCGCCGACTTCGGCTTGCAGCCCTCGGAGGCCGAGCAATGATCACTGTATTCGATCCGAAAACCGACATGGATCTGGGCACGCCAGCCCGTGAAAGCCAGGTGCAGGTCACCCTGAACATCGATGGTCAAACCATCAGCGTGCCCGAAGGTACTTCGGTGATGCGCGCTGCCGCATTGCTGGGCACCACCATTCCCAAACTCTGCGCCACCGACAGCCTGGAAGCCTTCGGCTCCTGCCGCATGTGCCTGGTGGAGATCGATGGTATGCGCGGCTATCCCGCGTCCTGCACCACGCCGGTCACTGAAGGCATGACCGTACATACCCAGACGCCGAAGCTCGCCACCCTACGCCGCAACGTCATGGAGCTGTACATCTCCGATCACCCGCTGGACTGCCTGACCTGCTCGGCCAACGGTAACTGCGAGCTGCAAACCGTGGCCGGTCAGGTCGGCCTGCGGGAGGTGCGTTACGGCTATGAAGGCGACAACCATCTGGCCGATGTGAAGGACACTTCCAACCCCTACTTCGACTACGACCCGAGCAAGTGCATCGTCTGCAACCGCTGCGTGCGTGCCTGCGAAGAAACCCAGGGCACCTTTGCCTTGACCATCACCGGACGTGGTTTTGAATCCCGGGTGGCGGCGGCTGGCGGGGATAACTTCCTTGATTCGGAATGCGTGTCCTGCGGCGCCTGTGTACAGGCCTGCCCGACCGCCACGCTGATGGAAAAAAGTGTGGTCGAACTGGGTCAGCCCGAACACAGCGTGATCACCACCTGCGCCTATTGCGGCGTGGGTTGTTCGTTCCGCGCCGAGATGAAAGGCGACCAACTGGTGCGCATGGTCCCGGACAAGAACGGCCAGGCCAACCACGGCCACTCCTGCGTCAAGGGGCGCTTTGCCTGGGGCTACGCCACCCACCCGGATCGCATCACCAAGCCGATGATCCGCAAGCACATCAACGACCCGTGGCAGGAAGTCAGCTGGGATGAAGCGGTGACCTACGCCGCCAGCGAATTCCGCCGCCTGCAGCAGAAATATGGCCGCGACTCCATTGGCGGCATCACTTCCAGCCGCTGCACCAATGAAGAAACCTACCTGGTGCAGAAACTGGTGCGCGCCGCGTTCGGCAACAACAACGTCGACACCTGTGCGCGGGTCTGCCATTCGCCGACCGGTTATGGCTTGAAGCAAACGTTGGGCGAGTCCGCTGGCACCCAGAGTTTCGACTCGGTGATGCAGGCCGACGTGATCCTGGTGATGGGCGCCAACCCGAGCGATGCGCACCCGGTGTTCGCTTCGCAACTCAAGCGCCGCCTGCGTGAAGGTGCGCGGCTGATCGTCATCGACCCACGGCGTATTGATCTGGTGGACTCGGTGCACGCCCGCGCCGACTATCACTTGGCCCTGCGCCCCGGCACCAACGTCGCCATGCTCAACGCCCTGGCCCATGTGATCGTCACCGAAGGCCTGCTCAACCAGCCCTTCATCGACGCCCGCTGCGAAGGCAACGATTTCGCCCGCTGGAGCGAGTTTGTCAGCCGTGCGGAGAACTCACCGGAAGCCCTTGCCCCAGTCTGTGGGGTCGACGCCGCCGATATTCGTGCTGCCGCGCGCCTGTACGCCACTGGCGGCAACGCCGCGATCTATTACGGCCTGGGCGTCACCGAGCACAGCCAGGGCAGCACCGCGGTGATGGGCATCGCCAACCTGGCCATGGCCACCGGCAACATCGGCCGCGAAGGTGTGGGCGTGAACCCGCTACGCGGGCAGAACAACGTGCAGGGCTCCTGCGACATGGGCTCCTTCCCTCACGAGTTGCCCGGCTACCGGCACATTTCCAACGAAGTGGTGCGGGCGCAGTTCGAGCAGGCGTGGAACGTCACGTTGCAACCCGATCCGGGCTTGCGCATTCCCAACATGTTCGAGTCGGCGCTGGCCGGCAGCTTCAAGGGCTTGTACTGCCAGGGCGAAGACATCGCCCAGAGCGACCCGAACACCCAGCACGTCACCGCGGCCCTGTCGGCCATGGAGTGCGTGGTGGTGCAGGATATCTTCCTCAACGAAACCGCCAAGTTCGCCCACGTGTTCCTGCCGGGCGCTTCGTTCCTGGAGAAGGACGGCACCTTCACCAACGCCGAGCGGCGCATCTCGCGGGTACGCAAGGTCATGGATCCCCTGGGCGGCAAGGCCGACTGGGAAGGCACGGTGGCGCTGGCCAATGCCTTGGGTTACCCGATGAACTACAAGCATCCATCGGAAATCATGGATGAAATCGCCCGCCTGACGCCGACCTTCACCAACGTCAGCTACGCCGAACTCGAGCGCCACGGCAGCCTGCAATGGCCGTGCAACGCCGAGGCACCGGACGGCACGCCGACCATGCACATCGATCAATTCGTGCGCGGCAAGGGGCGCTTCATGCTCACCGGCTACGTGCCCACAGAGGAGAAGGTCAACAGCCGCTATCCGCTGCTGCTGACCACCGGGCGCATCCTCAGCCAGTACAACGTCGGCGCCCAGACCCGGCGAACCGAAAACGTCGCCTGGCACGATGAAGACCGCCTGGAAATCCACCCGACCGACGCCGAGAGCCGTGGCATCAACGAAGGCGACTGGGTCGGCATCGGCAGCCGCGCCGGGCAGACCGTGCTGCGCGCGCGGGTCACTGAACGAGTGGCGCCGGGCGTGGTGTACACCACCTTCCACTTCCCGGAATCGGGGGCCAACGTGATCACCACCGACAACTCCGACTGGGCCACCAACTGTCCGGAGTACAAGGTCACGGCCGTGGAGGTCAGCCGCGTGTACCACCCTTCGGAGTGGCAAAAACGCTTCCAGGAATTCACCGAAGAACAGCACCGCTTGCTCAAGGAGCGCCGCCAGGCCCGTGGCGATAAGGCAGAGGTGCGCCGATGAGCACCGAAAACCTGATCAAGATGGTCAACCAGATCGCCCAGTACTTCGCCAGCGAACCGGACCGGCAACAGGCAGTACTGGGTGTGCGTAATCATCTGCAGATGTACTGGACGCCGGGCATGCGCAAGGAGCTGTTGGCCTGGCAGACCGAGCATCATGGCGCGGATATGCACCCGCTGGCGCAAGAGGCGGTCAGTGGAGCGGGTTGGGAGGCTTAGCCTGCTGGCGGAAAACCTGTAGGAGCGAGCATGCTCGCGATGGACTCGAGAACGCCGCGGGGTGCCAGGCTTCCCGCGTTATCGTTAACGACCATCGCGACGGTGCGACGATTCGACATGCTCGCTCCTACAGGGTTAAGTATCAATTTTGAATGCAGCTTTCGTCTTTGAGGTAGCGCGACAACTCATGTTGCCGCTGACAACCAAGTAACAGCCAAAGCAGAACCCTGGCTTTACGCGGACATAGAAATCCCGCCATCGATGCACCCTTGCGAATCAAATCCATCTCACTGCCGTGAAAACCATAGCTGGCTTGCGCGGTAGAGCCGGAACCGGTGCGAGTCGCGATGATGACCGGGATACTTTCGGCGACGTGCTCAATCACGGTCGCCCAGCTCTGCGAGACATGTCCGGCGCCGAAACCGGCTATCACCAGCCCGTCATAACCGAGGGTGAGGGTGCTTTCCAGAAACAGCGTGTCGGCCGAGAGGGATGCCTCGAGCATCGCAACCTTCTGTGTTGTCTGGTGTGGCAAAGGCAAAACCGTGCGCTGAGCCGGCGCACGCAGGTAGTGAACGCGGTCTTCCATGATCAAGCCTGTAGGCCCCACGACCGGAGAGGTAAACGCCTGCAGCGCCAGCGAATCGGTTTTGCGCACGCGTCTCGCTTGATGAATCTCCCCGTTCATAACGACATGAACGCCCCGCCGCCGGCTATTCTCGGACAGCGCTACGCGGCATGCATCCAGCAGATTCGCTGGCCCCTCGGCCCCCGGCTGTGCTGCCGAGCGCATCGCACCGGTCAGCACCAGCGGCGCGTCGTGAGGCCACAGGTAATCGAAAAAAACTGTCGTTTCTTCGAGTGTGTCGGTGCCTTGGATCAACACGACACCCACGGCGCCTTGTTTGATTTGAAATTCTGCCCAAGACAATACGTTCAGTAAAAGTTCGAAATCCAGTGAAGCGCTGGGAAGCAGTCCAAGGGTTTCAACGGTCACCCGGGCAAGCGTCGTCAATTGCGGAACGGACGCCAGTAGAGTCTCGCCGCTGACGGTCGGGATAACGCCTTCGCCAGCATTCCTGGCTTGCATGCTCACTGTGCCACCGAGCGCCGCGATAGCTAGTTTGGGCAGATCCATGTGATACCTCACGTGTTCAGGAGGAGAGGTGGCTGTACCCGGTTCAAGACGGGGACAGCCGAAGGGGCGGGGGCATTTACTCCGCGATAAGAACGCCGATCAGCGGCACGATCAACAACGTGCTGATGGCCATGGACAGGACATTGCCGATGTAGGTATGCATGTCGGCCGGCAATCGCTTGGCAATCGCACAGGCCAGGGGCGGTGCGATCAATGCCCCCAGCAACGCACTCGAGGCGATCACCAGCCCACTGCCACCATGGGTCAGGATCGCAGCGGGCACCACTGACACCAGAGGCACGTAAGTGGGGTACCAGCCGCGCAACATCCATTGTCGACGCCACACCAGCACCCCGATGGCCGAGCTCAGCGCTTGTGCAGAGATGATATGCAGCAATAGTCCCGACCCGTACGCCGGGCTGATCGGGTTCATCGCGTACGCCAGCAATACCCCCAGTAACAAGCCAAGACTGGCCAGTTCATTGCCAAAGAATGGCGCTTCGGAAAAGTCTGCCAAGACCCGGCGCAGGCTCCAGACGACCCCGTAGTCGGGCGCTTTGGTGACGGGCGCGGGAGACTTGGCGGGTGGTATCACGGACTGCTCGGACTTCATCAGGCCGGGTCGATAGCGGCACAGTAGAAATGCCACGACGCTGGCGACCGCCATGCCCAGCACATTGCCGATCACCGCTGGCAACCCCAAGGGGTTACACAGGTAATTAACGATCAACAGGCACATGGGTGTGACGAGTACGGCCCCCATGATTGCGCCGTTGATCGTGACCTTCCAGCCCCTGCCAAACATCAGCACCATCGCCGCTGGCAGCGACACGAACGCGGCGAATGTCGGTTGCCAGCTGGTGGCGGTCACCGTCCAGCCCCACAGCACGTTACTCAGCAACAACCCGAGCAACGAACTGGTGATCAGCCACGGCCATAACCCGGTGCCATAGGCAATGCTGAAGCCTTGCCAGGCTCTGCCCGTTCGATTCGCCCAATAGGCGAGATAGGCGCCCGCCAAGAGTCCGATCGAGGCGAACTCGTGTTTGTAGAACGCCACCTCGCTGATGTCGCCAAGCAGCCAGCGCAACCAGGCACTCGGCTGGGAAAGGCTCGACACCATGTCGCTGTAACTCGGCCAATGCGCGGCCCAGAGCGAGCGATAGGTGAATGAAAGCCAGATGATCAGCAATGTCGCGCCGACCAGCATCAGGATGACCGCCATATCAAATGGCGATCTGTGGGCAATGCGGTTTTTGTCGGTAGTCGTTTGCATGTCAGGTCTCCCCTATCAGCGTGGGAGACATGGGTGTTGGGTGTAGCCGAGCATCTGATCGTAGAGGTCGGCTCTACGGTCACGATGCAGATCGTTCAGGTTGTTCCAGATGGGGGCGCTGCGGGAGCTGGTCAGGTCAATATCGGCATACAGGATTTCCTCCTGGTCTGCCGAGGCTACGGCGCCAATCGGCCAGCCATTGGTGCCAGCGATCAGCGAGCATCCGAGGTAGCGGGCACCTCGTTCCTCACCGATCCGGCTGGCAGCGGCGATAAACACATTGTTTACGTGCGCCGCTGTCATCGTCAGGTACGACGCCATGCATTTGCCGGCATCGTCGAACAGCGGCGGCGGTGTCCAGACCCAGTTATTGGGACTGCAAATGATGTCGGCGCCTTGTTGACTCAGGATGCGTGGCACCTCGGGGAACCAGATATCCCAGCAAATCAACATGCCGATTCGACCAATCGGCGTATCAAAAACCGGAAACCCCAGATCGCCGGGTGTGAACCAGAGTTTCTCCAGGTTCCACAAATGCGCCTTTCGATACTTGCCGATAAAACCGTCAGGGCCGACCAACATCGCGGTGTTGAACAGTCGCATGCCGTCGCGCTCCGCCAGGCCGGCCACGAGGTAGACGTTGTGCCTGCAGGCAAAATCGATCCACAGTTGCGCGCTTGGCCCGCCGGGTATCAACTGCGCATGTGCAAAGGCATCCTGCCGACTGCTGAAGAAATAACCGGTGCTGGACAGCTCAGGCAGCACGATAAGATTCGCACCGCCGTTGACCGCCTCCAGCGCCAATTCCAGGCTGCGACACAGATTTGCATCACAATTTTCAATGCCGACTTGTGGATCGAATTGCACGACTGCTACACGCACAGGGCTTGTTGGCTCGCTCATTTCGGGTGACCTCTTTTTATTTTTATTCACGCTGTTTAATTGCGTGTTTATGAGAGTCGAAATGCCAGCGGGTGTAAGTCAGATGCTTCCGGTAGGGCTGTAGCCTGTGTCCGAAGATGTATGAGGGAGTTTCTTTAGTTTGATTCGGAAAAAGGGTCTGCATTTGCAGGCCCTTTTTGTGTGTGAAGAGCCCTCAAGTTCCCCCCCCTGTGGGAGCGGGCTTGCCCGCGAAGAGGCCAGTACTTTCAACGGGGATGCCGACCGGGCGAGCGCCTTCGCGGGCAAGCCCGCTCCCACAGGGTATGCATCGTTCTCGAGTTCCTGTTTTGATCACTCGATCTCAATCGGCCCCTTGGTCCCTGCATCACTGTCCGTCCAGTAATCCTCGCCCGTCAGCCGCCGATCACCTTGAAGCGTGAAGGTAAGTTTGCCCTGGTGAAATTGCAGGGTGCCGTCGGTGCGTTTGGCGTCAACCCGTTTGCCGTTCACCCAGACCTGTTCCTTGGCATCGATGCGGATGGTGGCCACTGTCGCGCCTGCATCGCTTTTGGCTACCCACTGGCCGGCATAGGGCGTCTGGGTCGTCGAGTTGTCGGTGGCGGGGTTGGTGAAACCGGCCTTGGCGTTTTCCGCCTTGCTTTTGTGGATATCACAGCCCTGGGTCTCGCTGACCTGGGTGCAGCCCGATTGCTCGAGTTGCTTGCGGTACTTGTCGTTGATGGCAAACGCCGGGGATTGCGCGGTCAGCAGGATTGCCAGCACTGGCAGGATGATTCTGTTCATGATTGCCCTCTTATTGATCAACAACTTGGTCATTGGCTGCGAACAGTATGGGTGGGATGGAGCGGTGCCCCATACCTGCGGACGGCGTTCCGACGAGGGCGCCGCGGGGTGCCAGGGTTCCCGCGTTATCGTTAACGACCATCGTCGGAACGCCGCCCGGAGCGTGCTCGCTCCTACAGGNNATCGCTCCTACAGGGGGGGGGGGTTAGAGCAGGTGTTGGGAGATCAGCTTGGAGATCTCGACCATCGAGGTCTTGCCGGTGAACTCGAATTTTACTTTGCCCAATGACGAAAAGTAGATTTCCAGCTCGGAATCCAGGTCGAACGTCCCCGAGGTTTCCACCGAATACGCCACGATGTTTTTGTATGGCAACGAGGTGAAGTCTTTCTTGCTGCCGGTGATGCCTTGTACGTTCACCGCAATGATGCGCTTGTTGGTGAACACCACGCCGTCGCGCATGGACTTGTAGGAATCGATGACCTGTTCGCCGTCGAGCAAAAGGTCGGCAACGCGTTCGGCGTATTCCGCATTTTGCTTGAGCTTGAAGAATCCCTTGTTGTTGAAGTCGATCATTGGCCTCTCCCTGATTGTCAAAAAGTGCATCTAAGCACGACTTCATGCCATCGGGCCTGCCCTACTTTTCTCCGCCGGTCGTGCGTACCGCACTCTCGATCGCCCGCACGCTGATCGCCGCAAAGATCGCGGTGAGCAGCACGCCGTTGAACCCCAGCAATATCGCGAGTATTCGCGACATCGGCAGTTTCGGCACGAGTTCGCCGTAGCCGATGGTCAACCCGGTCACGAAACCGAAGTAAATGCCGTCGAAAGCGTCCCAGCCTTCCAGGTAGCTGATGATCAGGCCGCAGGTGACGATGACGACCAGCATGGTGGAAAAAATCGGCCAGACAATTCGCAGGTAGTAACCTACGGCTTTGTAGAACTCTCGACGGATGTGCGAGGTATGGGTGGGCTTCATGTCATGGGTATCCTGGGGGCGGCGGATCATTTCGTGACAGACGCAATCGCCACTTCACTTTAGCCTGTGTCGCCGTCAGCTGCGCTATCATCGCCCGCCTCTGTATCTTCAAGAGTTTGTATCCCGGATGTCCCAAGCGCTGCCAATACCCGATGCCCCTCAATCGCTGCCACCCGTGCTGGCCGGCCCGCTGTTGCGACGCCTGGAACCCACGCGGCTGGTGCTGTGGCTGGTGGGCTCGCGGGCGCTGGAGCTGACGCTGCGCTTGCAGGGCGTGGGCGATATTCGCCTCGATGCCGGGCTATGCACGGTGGTTGCCGTGGGTACCCATGCATTTGTGCACCTGATTGATGTAGCGCTGGACGTTGCCCTGCCCTGCGATGAACTGATCGAGTACGACCTGCTGATCGATGACGGCACCGGCATCGCCACCTGGGCGCCGCATCTGTTGTATGGCGAGGCCACTGCGCCGAACTTCGTCCTGCGCGCTCGCGTCGATCAGTTGCTGCACGGCTCCTGCCGCAAGCCCCATCACCCGGCCTCCGACGGGCTGCTGTGTGTCGACGAGCTGTTGGCGCAAGACCATCCGGCCACGGACCGTCCGGCGCTGCTGATGATGAGCGGCGATCAGGTCTACGCCGATGATGTTGCCGGGCCGACCCTGCGGGCGATCCATGCCTTGATCGAACGCCTGGGGTTGTTCGGTGAGCATCTGGAGGGCGCCGTGGTCAGCGACAGCGCCGAGCTTTACGGGCACGCGGCCTGTTATTACCACCGCGCGGATTTGTTACCGGCGCTGGAGAGCAACGAAACCCTGCGCGAGCGCTTTTTCGGCGGTGCGCGCAAGCCGATTTTCACCAGCAGCAGTGCCGACAATCACCTGGTGACGTTCGCCGAAGTCATGGCCATGTACCTGTTGGTCTGGTCGCCGACGCCCTGGACCCTGATCGCGCCAAAACCGCCGAAACTGATCAAGGAGCGGCGCGAGCGGTATGCCCTGGAACAGACGCGCATCGACGGATTCAAGGCCGGCCTGGGCAAGGTCGCCCGAGCCCTGGCGCACGTGCCAACGCTGATGATTTTCGATGACCACGACATCACCGACGACTGGAATCTTTCCGCACAATGGGAAGAAACGGCCTATGGTCATCCGTTTTCCAAACGCATCATCGGCAATGCGCTGTTGGCCTACATGCTGTGCCAGGGCTGGGGCAACAATCCGGATGCCTTCACCGCGGTCCTGGAAAAGACCCGTTTGCTCAGCGCCACCGGCGATGATCGCTACCTCGACAGCGATGTCCAGGACGCTTTGATCGATGAACTACTGCGCTTCCAGCATTGGCATTACGTGCTGCCCACCATACCGGCCATGGTGGTGCTTGATACCCGTACCCGGCGCTGGCGCAGCGAGATGAACCTCAAGCAACCGTCGGGCCTGCTGGACTGGGAAGCCCTCTGCGAACTGCAGCAGGAGCTGCTCGATCACCCCTCGGCGATCATCGTGTCGCCGGCGCCGATCTTCGGCGTCAAACTGATTGAAACCGTACAGCGGGTGTTCAGCTGGCTGGGTTATCCACTGCTGGTAGACGCCGAGAACTGGATGGCCCATCGCGGCGCGGCCCAGGTGATCCTGAACATCTTCCGCCACTCGCGCACGCCGGGTAACTATGTGGTGCTGTCCGGCGATGTGCATTACTCCTTCGTCTACGAAGTGCTGATCCGCCACCGCAAGGCCGGCCCGCGCATCTGGCAGATCACCAGCAGCGGGATCAAGAACGAATTTCCACCGACCCTGCTGGAGTGGTTCGACCGCCTCAATCGCTGGCTGTACTCACCGCGCTCGCCCCTGAACTGGCTGACCAAGCGCCGACGCATGCGCATCGTGCCGCACGTGCCCGAACATGCCGAAGCGGGCGAGCGACTGTGGAATTCGGCGGGGATCGGCCAGGTGTACTTCAATGAACAAGGGCAGCCCCGGGATATTTTTCAGCACAACGCCAATGGTTCGCCGAAGACGCGGATGGTGGCGCCTGCAAACGATGACTGAGGGGCTGTACGGAGAACCTGTGGGAGCGACGGTGCGGCGATCCGACCTGCTCGCGAAGACTGCTTAACATTCAGCATTTATGCTACCTGATACACCGCTTTCGCGAGCAGGCTCGCTCCCACACTTTGATCGGTGTCGCTCATGGACCTCATCCGAACTCTGATCATCGGTAACTCCGGCTCCGGCAAGAGCTGGCTGGCGCAACGCCTGGCCGAGCGATTGCAGGTGCCATGGACCGATCTCGACCGCATTCACTGGCTGTCCGACGAACACAGCATCGCCCGCCCCCGCGCCGAAGCCTTGGCCATGGCGAGGATCGCGGCCGAGCAAGAACGCTGGGTGATCGAAGGCGTGTATGGCTGGATCGCCAGCGAACTGCTGCCCCGCACGACGACGCTGATCTGGTTGAGCGTTGCCGACGAGGTTTGCGTCGCCAACATCCGCCAACGTGAAGCCAACGACGACGAACGCCTGATCGCCCTGCTGGAGTGGGCGGGGAGCTATCGCCAGCGCGATGGGTCCAGCGGATATACGGCCCATCGGCAGCTGTTCGAAGGGTTTGACGGTTGCAGAATTCAATTGATGGACTGGACTGAAATCACCGATTTCGCCAGCGCAATGCACTACGCCGATTGATTTATCTTCACGGCTTCTCATCAGATAAGGACTACAGCGTTCTCGGAAACGTCCCGAGAAGGTTTCGACGATACTCAGGAGAAGCGTTGATGCGCCAATTGCATAACGACCATTCGGAGCTATCGCCTTGTCAACCTGTACTGATTTCTGTACGTTCCTTGCATCGAGCGAGGATTTCACCATGCACACCATCAATTACACCACCGCACGCGCGCACCTGGCTGAAACCATGGATCGCGTCAATGAAGACCGCACCCCACTACTGGTCACCCGCCAGAAAGGCGAGCCGGTGGTGATGATGTCGCTGGCGGAATACAACGCCCTTGAGGAGACCGCCTACCTGCTTCGCTCCCCCGCCAACGCTGAACGCCTGATCAAGTCGATTGGCAACCTGCGCGCCGGGAAAACCAAGTCTCGGCAACTCATTGAAGAATGAATATCGAGTTCACTCCTGAAGGCTGGGACGACTACCTTTGGTTTCAGAAAAACGATAAGGCGGGACTCAAACGCATCAACCTGCTGATCAAAGCCATCCTGCGTGAACCGTTCGAGGGTCTCGGAAAACCGGAACCGCTCAAACACAACTTGAGCGGCTTCTGGTCGCGCCGGATAACGGCTGAACATCGCTTGGTCTACACCATCGAAGACGGTGAGTTATGCGTTGTCATGTGCAGATACCACTACTGAACTCACCCCCCTGACAATCATCTCCACCTCCCGCTCATCAATCGTCAGCGGCGGCAACAAACGAATGGTTTGCCCCCGCGTCACGTTGATCAGCAGCCCGTGGTCCCGGGCGGCGATCAGGCTCAGGTCGCGGATCGGTTGCTTGAGTTCGATGCCGATCATCAGGCCCTGGCCACGGATCGCCAGGACGTTCGGTTGGTCCGCCAATTCCATGCGCAACCTGCTTATCAGGCGTTCGCCCTGAAGCCGGGCATTTTCCAGCAAGCCTTGCTCCTCGATGATGTCCAGCACCGTGCAACCGACCCGACAGGCCAGCGGGTTGCCGCCGAAGGTGCTGCCGTGACTACCGGGGGTAAAGAGTTCGGCGGCTCTGCCACGGGCCAGGCAGGCGCCGATAGGGACGCCGTTACCCAGGCCTTTGGCCAGGGTCATCACATCCGGGACGATGCCTTCGTGCTGGAACGCGAACCACTGCCCGGTACGGCCGATGCCGGTCTGGATTTCATCCAGCATCAACAACCAGGAGCGCCGGTTGCAGAGCTCGCGCACGGCTTTCAAGTAACCGGGTGGTGCCAGTTGCACACCGCCTTCGCCCTGGATCGGCTCCATCAGGATGGCCACGATGCGCGAGCCGTGATCCTGGCGCACCTTGTCCAGTGCCTTGAGGTCGCCGAACGGCACTTTGACGAAGTCCCCTGGCAACTTGTTGAAACCCAGGCGCACCGCCGGGCCATCGCTGGCGCACAGGGTGCCGAGGGTGCGGCCGTGGAAAGCGTTTTCCATGACCACCACCAAGGGTTGCTCGATGCCTTTGTGCCAGCCATGCAGGCGGGCAATTTTCAGCGCCGTTTCATTGGCCTCGGCCCCGGAGTTGTTGAAGAACGCCCGGTCCATGCCTGACAGTTGGGTCAGTTTGCGCGCCAGGCGTTGCTGCCAGTCGATGCTGTAGAGGTTGGAAGTGTGCAGCAACAGGCCGGCCTGTTCGCTGATCGCCGCGACGATTTTCGGGTGAGAGTGGCCGACGTTGGTCACCGCCACCCCGGCCACCGCATCCAGGTATTCACGACCGGCCTGGTCCCACAGGCGCGTGCCCAGGCCTTTGTGGAAACTCAAGGCCAAGGGTTGGTAAGTGCTCATCAGGCAGGCGGCGGTCATGACATCAAGCTCCATCAAGGGTCGGTGTTTTTGCAGTATGGTTAGCCACCTGAACTGGATAAATACTGCAATACTTCAATCATTTTAAAGTTGAGCTTGATAATGGACCTGTTCCAGGCAATGACCGTCTACGTCAAAGTGGTAGAAGCCGGCAGCATGACGAGCGCCGCTGCGCAGTGCAAAATGTCCACGACCATGGTCGGCAACCACCTCAAGGCCCTCGAGCAGCGCTTGGGCGTGCGCCTGCTCAACCGCACGACCCGGCGCCAGCGGTTGACCGAATTTGGCGTTGCGTATTACCAGCGCTGCCTCGAAGTGTTGGGGCTGGTGGCTGATTCCGAACGCCTGGCCGAGCAAGCGCTGGATGAACCCAGCGGCACGTTGCGCATCTCGGCGCCCTTGACCTTCGGCACGGAAAAACTGGCACCCGCCCTGAGCGAATTCGCCCTGCTCTACCCCCGGGTAAAACTCGACGTGATGCTCACCAACCGGCGCCCGGACCTGCTGGAAAACGGTCTGGACGTGGTCTTTCGCCTGGGCGCCATCGAGGCGCCCAACCTGATCGCCCGCCCGCTGCTCGACTACACCCTGACCATGTGCGCATCGCCGGCGTATGTGGCCCGTCGCGGCGCACCGCAAACCCCTGAAGACCTGCGCCACCACGATTGCCTGTCCTTCGCCTATCCGGCTGGCGATGACTGGCATTCGGTGGAGAAAGAATGGCGCCTGGCCGGCCCCGAAGGCGAAGTCACGGTAGCGGTCAGCGGACCGATGCTGATCAACAGCTCGGCAGGGCTGCATCAGGCGGCGCGAACCGGCATGGGTATCGTGATGTTGCCCGATGTCCTGGTCGAGCAAGACATCCAGGACGGCAAACTGCTGGCCTTGATGCCCGGATTCAACCCGCCGAGCCGGCCGATGCACCTGATGTATGCCCAGGATCGCTACCGCCTGCCGAAATTGCGACGTTTCGTCGACTTCGCCGTGCAGATGTGGGGCAAACACTAGCAGCCTCGCCGAGCCTTGGACTAATCTCCCTGACTGAGCAGGTCATTGGCTATCAGGCGTGTGCCAGGGAGAGCAGCGATGGGAGAAGCATCGAGTATCGAACCCTTGAAGTTCAATGTCTCGGACATGAACGAAGGCATGCTGCACACCATCATGGAACTGGTCAGCGACGGAATATGGGACTGGAACGCCAACACTGGCTTCGTCTACCGCAACGCCCGTTGGTACGAAATGCTCGGCTACACGCCGCATTCCCTGGATAACAACGTGTTGACCTGGGAAAACATCATCCACCCCGATGATTTCCCGCAGGTGATGGCTCTGTTCGATGACTACCTGAGCCAGCGCACCCCCGTGTATCAGGCCGAGTACCGCTGCCGCACGCATGACGGCCGTTATATCTGGATCGAAGACCGCGGCCACGTGCTGGCACGCAATGCCGACGGTTCGGTGGCGCGAATGGTCGGCGCCCACCGCAGCATCGAAGACAAGAAGCGCCTGCTCGAAGCCCTCGAACGGCGCAATCAATCCCTTGAAGCCCTCGTTGAAGAACGCACCCGCGAGCTGTCCAGCGTCAATCAGCAACTGCAGAGGCAACTGGAAGAAAATCGTAAGTTGGCTGAAACCGATGCCCTGACGTCGACTGCCAATCGATATCGCCTGGATCAGGCCCTGCGCCAGGAATGCGAGCGGTCCCAGCGCTTTCGCCAGCCGTTGTCACTGATCGCCATGGACATCGACGATTTCAAGAGCATCAACGATCACTACGGCCATGCACTGGGCGATGCCGCCTTGATTCAGGTGGTCGAACGAGTCAAGCGCAGTTTGCGTGCGGGTGATGTGCTGGCCCGTTGGGGCGGCGACGAATTCATCGCGGTCCTGCCCGATACCTTGTTGGCTGAGGCCAGGACCCTGGCCGAAGCCATCCGCCAGGGTCTATCGGAGATGCCATCGGTGGGCGACTTTCACGTGAGCATGAGTTTCGGCGTGGTCCAGCGCTTCGAGGAGGAGCAACAGAGCGGCCTGATGGCCAGGGCCGATCAGGCACTGTATCGGTCGAAAGTCGCCGGCAAGAATGTGATCAGCGGATAACCGCCGTCACATCCCCGTCTTCACCAGCACCGGTTTTTCCTGATAGCGATCCGGGTACAGCTGCTTGAGCTGTGCCACCTTTGGCAAGTCATTGATCACGATGTAGGGATAGGTCGGGTGCTCGGTCAGGAAGTCCTGGTGTTCTTCTTCGGCCGGATAAAAACCGTTGAAGCTTTCCAGCTTGGTCACGATCGGCTTATCGAACGAATGCGCGGCATCGAGCTGGGCAATGTAGGCCTGGGCGACCCGTTGCTGTTCGCTGCTCTTGGTAAAGATCGCCGAGCGGTATTGGGTGCCGGTGTCGGGCCCCTGGCGGTTGAGTTCGGTCGGGTTGTGCGCCACGGAAAAGTAGATCTGCAGCAAGGTGCCGTAGCTGACCTGGCTCGGGTCGAAGGTCACTTCCACCGATTCCGCATGACCGGTACTGCCGCTGCTGACGCGTTCGTACTGCGCCGTGTTGGCTGCGCCACCGGCGTATCCGGAGACGGCATTCTTCACGCCTTTGACATGCTGGAACACCCCTTGCACACCCCAGAAACAACCACCGGCAAATACCGCGGTTTCGCTGTGGGCCTGGGTGGTTTCGTCGAGGGCAGGAGGGGGAAGGAGCACGCCTTCTTCAGCCCCGCCCAGGGAAAATGCCGAGCATTGGCCGATGATGCCGGCAGCGGCCAGACCCAACAGCGTGCGGCGCCAGGTAAAAAGATTTTTCATGTCACAGACTCCTGGGAAATTCAGACGGCTTTGGGCTCGAACTTGAGCGCCAGACCGTTCATGCAGTAACGCAAACCGGTCGGTTTCGGCCCGTCGTCGAAGACATGGCCCAGATGCCCGCCGCAACGCCGGCAGTGCACCTCTTCGCGCGACATGCCGTAGGAACGGTCCTGGCGAGTGGCCACGGCCTTGTCCAGCGGCGCCCAGAAACTCGGCCAGCCGGTATGGCTATCGAACTTGGTCGCCGATGAGAACAGCGGCAACTGGCACCCGGCGCAGAGGAATGTGCCGTCGCGGTGCTCATTGTTCAGCGGGCTGCTGTAGGCCCGTTCAGTGCCTTCTTCGCGGAGGATTTCGTACTGTTCGTCGCTCAGGATGGCGTGCCATTCGCTGTCGCTGTGGGTCACTTCGAACGCCTCGGCGGCGCTGGCATCGCTGATCAATGCCGTGCCTGTGGAAAACTTCGGCAACAGGCCGATTGCCAGGGCTGCCACCCCCAGCCCGCCGCTCGCGAGAAGAAATTGCCGTCGTGAAAACATGCTCGTCTCCAAAAATCCAGGGGTGTTTCATGGAACACAGCCTAGGCTTTGGGTGATCGCCAAATCCTCACGGGAAGTTAAACAATTCGTGATAACTCGGGCCACGAAAAACCCGCACAATGGACCCTTCACTGACTTCACTGACTTCACTGACTTGACTGACTTGACTGACTTAATTGTAGGAGCTGCCGCAGGCTGCGATCTTTTGATCTTGTTTTTTTAAATCAAAGTCAAAAGATCGCAGCCTTCGGCAGCTCCTACAGTGAGTGGCATTACGCACATTGCGCCGAAGGATTGAAGTGGATGGAACAGACCAAACGCGTCCTCGTGGTCGAGGACGACCTGCATATCGCCGACCTGATTTGCCTGCACCTGCGTGACGAGCGGTTCGAGGTGGTGCACAGCGCCGACGGCAATGAAGGCATGCGCCTGCTGCAGCAAGGCAACTGGGATGCGCTGATCCTCGACCTGATGCTGCCCGGTGTCGACGGCCTGGAAATCTGCCGCCGCGCCCGCGCCATGGCCCGCTACACGCCGATCATCATCACCAGTGCGCGCTCCAGTGAAGTGCATCGGATCCTCGGCCTGGAGCTCGGTGCCGACGATTACCTGGCCAAGCCGTTTTCCATGCTCGAACTGGTGGCCCGGGTCAAAGCTTTGCTGCGCCGGGTGGATGCCATGGCACGCAACCTGAAGATGGACGCCGGCAGCCTGCTCATCGACGGACTGGCCATTGACCCGATCACCCGCGAAGTGTCCCAGGGCGGCCGACGCCTGGACCTCACACCCCGGGAGTTCGACTTGCTGTACTTCTTCGCCCGCCAGCCGGGCAAGGTGTTTTCGCGCATGGACCTGCTCAACGCCGTCTGGGGCTATAGCCACGAAGGCTATGAGCACACGGTCAACACCCACATCAATCGCCTGCGCGCCAAGATCGAGGCCGACCCGGCGCAACCGGTGCGCATCCTCACGGTCTGGGGCCGCGGCTACAAGTTCGCCACCGGGGAGGAATCGCCGCCATGAGGCTGACCCTGACGCAGCGCCTGTCCCTGGTGTTCGCCGTGCTACTGCTGGTGTGCTGCGGCACCTCGGCGTGGCTACAGGTGCGTTCCAACCAGATGCATGAACAGGAAGTGGTGCAAGGGTTGTCCCGGGACCTGGCGCAGCACATCGCCAGTGACACGGTGCTGATGGACACCCAGGGCCTGATGCCCAATGCCGTGCGGGATCTGTTCAGCAAGCTGATGCAGGTCAACCCCAGTGTCGAGGTGTACCTGTTGGACACCGAGGGCAAGATTGTCGGCAGTGCCGCGCCCGAAGGCAGGATTCGACGCGAGCGTGTCGACCTGGCGCCAATCCAGCGCCTGCTCAGGGGCGACGCCCTGCCGATTACCGGTGATGATCCGCGCAGCGTCGACGCGCGCAAGGTGTTCAGCGCCGCACCGTTGAAGGTCAATGGCAAGGCCGTCGGGTATCTCTACGTGGTGCTGCTGGGCGAAGACCATGATCGCCTGGCCGAACGCGGCGCCACCAGTGCTGCACTCAATACCGCCTTGATGTCCATTGGATTGGTTGCGCTGTTGTGCCTGATTGCCGGTCTCACCGCGTTTGCGCTGATCACCCGGCCATTGCGCCGCCTCACCGAAACCGTCAGCCAGTTCGACATCGATGGCGTCCCGGTGACGCCGGCCCTGCCCGTCCCCCTGGAAAAGGTCGCCAGCCACGATGAAATTGCTGTACTCGACGCTGCCTTCCGGCAGATGCAGGCGCGTTTGGGCGAACAATGGCGCTCGTTGACCCGCCAGGACCAGGAACGCCGCGAACTGGTGGCAAACATCTCCCACGATCTGCGTACGCCGCTGGCCTCGTTGCACGGCTATCTGGAAACCCTGTCGCTCAAGGACGCCACGCTGTCCGCCACCGACCGCCGCCGCTACCTGGGCATCGCCCTTGATCAAAGCCGCAAGGTCGGCGGGCTGGCGCAGTCGCTGCTGGAACTGGTGCGCCTGGAACATGGTTTTGTGCAACCGGTGCTGGAGCGTTTTTCGCTGACCGACCTGGTCCAGGACATTTTCCAGAAGTTCGAACTGACGGCCGAGGCGCGGCAGGTTGAATTGAAGGCCACGTTCGCCCCCAACGTTTCTGCAGCTTGCGCTGACCTGGGATTGATCGAGCGGGTGTTGACCAATCTTTTCGACAACGCGTTGCGCCATACACCGCCAGGTGGCGAGATCGAACTGGGTTTGCGTCCCCAAGGCTCGTTCATTGAAGTGACTGTCAGCGACACTGGCCCTGGTATCGCTCCCGAATTGCGCGAGGGTCTGTTTTTGCGGCCGTTCAATATCGGTGGCGCACGGCGCGATGGCGGGCTGGGGTTGCGTATTGTGCACCGCATCCTGCAATTGCATGGGCTTGAGATTCAGTTGATCGACAGGCCGGGGCGTGGGGCGACGTTTCGGTTTTTGTTGCCGATCGATGAACAGACTGCGGCGGGATTGGCGGAGCGATCGATGAACCTGAATACGCCGGGGCAGGCCTGAAAAGTCAGGGCGCCTGACACACCGCTTTCGCGAGCAGGCTCGCTCCCACAGGGGATTTGCGTCGTACACAGAATTTGTGGCAACCCGAATCAACTGTGGGAGCGAGCCTGCTCGCGAATAGGCCAGCTCGAACAACCGAGCATTCAGGTCAGTCCCGATAATCCGGCGCCACACGCTCCAGCAATCTCAGCAACGCCGCCCAGGCCAGTTGCATGGCATCTGGATCATTGAGCTCACCCTCCTCCAGCACCCGTCCCGGCTCATTGAACTGCCGCTCGGTATGCGCGCAAACCTCGGGCGACGGCAACACCAGCTCCCCGGCAGCCATGGCTGCCAACTGAATGTCGCAGGCCTTTTCCAGGTAATACATGCGCATGAACGCCTGCCCCACCGTCTCCCCCCACCGTCAGCAAACCGTGATTGCGCAGCATCAGCACCGGCTTGTCGCCCATGTCCGCCACCAGCCGCTATTCGCTCATGTCCAGCGCCACGCCTTCGTAGTCGTGGTAGGCCACACGGTTGTAGAACTCCATGGAAATCTGGTTCACCGGCAACAGCCCGCACTTCAACGCCGCCATCGCGCAACCGGATTTTGTGTGCGTGTGCAACACGCATTGCGCGTCTTCACGAGCACCGTGAATGGCGCTGTGAATCACGAAACCGGCCGGGTTCACCGGGTACGGCGACGGTTCCACCGCGTTGCCATCGAGGTCGATTTTCACCAGGTTCGACGCCGTGATCTCATCGAACATCAGCCCGTAGGGGTTGATCAGGAAGTGATGCTCCGGCCCCGGAATGCGCACTGAGATGTGGGTGAAGATCAAATCGGTCATGCGAAAATGCGCTGCTGGCCCTGGTCAGCGCATTGATCTGGGTGCTGTTGAAAATGACCCGCGTGAACCGACTGGTAGGCTGAGATCACTATGAACACCCATCGTACAAGCCTGAGTACCCGCCTGCTGGCCGTGGTCGCCATGGCCTTCATGCTGTTCCCGTTGCTGACGGTCATCCCGGTGTCGTTCACCAGCAAGCGTTTCCTGTCGATGCCCCAAGGCAATTGGTCGCTGCGGCATTACGAAGCGCTGATGAGCAACCCTGACTGGTTCAATGCCATCAGCCAAAGCCTGACCATCGCCTTTGCCACGAGCATCATCGCGACCTTGCTGGCCGCCAGCTTCAGCCTCGGCATCTGGTACATGCGCTCCAAATGGGCCACGGCGTTGATCGGCCTGGTGCTGCTGCCGATGGCGATTCCGTTCATTACCAGCGTCAACGTCGACACCCTGCCCAAGCGGATCTGGAGCGGCTTGCGCGATAACGTTGATCCGAGTGTGGCGGCGATTTCGGTGCTGCTGATCTCGTTGACCTTGCTGGTGCTGATCGGTCGGTTGGTGGCTCAACACTTGGCGGATAAACGCGCGCAGAAACTGTTGCATCCATAACCAAGTCGTTACCGCGCCCCCTTGTAGGAGCTGCCGCAGGCTGCGATCTTTTGATCTTGATTTTTCAAGATCAAAAGATCGCAGCCTGCGGCAGCTCCTACAAGGATTCCCGCCTCTCTCTTGAACTCATCCGCCCGTTGACCGTGACAACCGCTTCCCGGTCCAATAGATTAGTCGGCCTGAAAAAGCCTCCGGGCTTTCTCGCCCCTATTCAAGTTAAAAGAAGTAGTGAAATTTCAATGTCCGATTCCAATACCGCTGAATCCGTAGTCACCTTGTCGTCCAAAGCGGAATACGAAAACTCCATCAATCTTTCACAGCATGTGCCCCAGGCCAAGACCATCAGCGAGATGGTCCTGGACGCTTTCCAGTCCACCCGCGAAAGCGAGCAGATCCGCGAGCTACGCGCCGCGATCCGCCAGGCCCATGACAGCTTCGACGACGATAAAGCCTACGAACTGATGGGTGAGCTCAAGCAACTCAAGGACGCCGAGGCCGCCGACATCGCCGCCCTCGAAGACTTGAGCAGCAAATTCCCGATCAGCCGCATCCTGTCCAGTTTCAAGGACGACCCGGCTTTCCAGGAAATCGTCTACGGCCTGGCCCTCAAGGTGCTGAACCAGACGCACCAGGCCATCAGCAGCCCGAGCGGCGGCAAGAGCAAAGCCGCCAAGGCGAAAAAAGAAGTCGAAGTGTTCACCATCAGCAAGGACGGCATGAGCGTCACCTTGCCGCTGCGCACCCCACGCTCGCGCCTGAACGTCGACCGTGAAGCCCTTGAGTTCCTCGGTTTCAGCTTCGTTGGCGAAGGCGACGAGGCAGAGCTGCAAAGCGAAACGTTCCTGGACAACCAGGGCGCCGAACAGGCCGTGAACCGCAAGAACATCATCACCGCCCTGCAACAGCAGACCGCCTTCGACGGCTACAGCATCGCCGCCCAGTAAGCCCCGCCAGCATCCCCAGAGCCCCGCCCCCGTGCGGGGCTTTTGATTGCCCGCGATTCCTGCAAAACCGCGTTTAGTGTTCCAGTATCAAGGCCAGAGAAACACTTCCCTTCACCCACCTGCACCACGGGGCCGCCTGCGGGGAGCGTCAACTCACTTTCCAGCCCAAGACCTCAGTGGTGCGACTGCTGAGGTCATCATGAACACGCCACCCCTGTACCGTCAGTTGGCCAACCACTACCTGGACGCAATCCGCAGCGGCACCCTGAAGACCGGCGAGCGCCTGCCCTCGATTCGCCTGATGATGGAAAAACACGCCGTCAGCCTGTCCACCGCCGTACAGGTCTGTCGGGAGCTCGAAGACCATGGCGTGCTGGAAGCCCGACCGCGCTCCGGCAACTACATTCGCCAGCCCGACACTGCGCCCGGACCCAAGCCGATCGCCCACCCCCCGGCACTGGAGAGTGGGGTGTACGTGGGCATTCATGAAAAGGTTTCCTCGGTCCTGAAGGCCAGCCAGCGCGCCACGGTGAAGGTCAATTTCGCCAGTGCCTATTGCGCGCCGCAGCTCTATCCGCTCAAGACCTTGCAGGACAACATGATCAAGGCGTTGCGCCTGGACCAGCATCTGTTCGATACCACGAGTTCGACCTGCGGCAACAGTGCACTGCGCAACGTCCTTGCCCGCCGGATGCTGACCGTCAAAACCAACCTGACGGCCGAACGCATTGTGATCACTCACGGCGCCACCGAAGCGATCAACCTGGCATTGCGTGCCGTGACCCGTCCCGGCGATACCGTGGCCGTGGAGTCACCGACCTTCTACGGCCTGCTGCAAATTCTCGAAAGCCTGAACCTGCGGGTGCTGGAAGTCCCAGCCTCGACCCATGCCGGGATTCACCTGCCGGCCCTTGAACACCTGCTGCAAGGGCCAGAGCTAATCAAGGCGCTGATCGTCATGCCCAACCTGCACAATCCGCTGGGCAGCATCATGCCCGACACCCACAAGGCACGGCTGGTGAAGCTCTGTGCCGAGCACGATACGGTGCTGATCGAGGACGACACCTACGGTGACCTGGTGGACACCGAGCAACCGCTGTCCACCCTCAAGCACTGGGACCGCACCGACAATGTGATCTATTGCGCTTCGCTGAACAAAACCCTCGCCCCGGGCCTGCGCCTGGGCTGGATCAGCGCTGGCAAATGGCACGATCGCGTGGAAATGCTCAAGCACACGCAAACCCGTGGCTGCGAGAAGCTGTCGCAACTGGCCGTTAGTGCATTCATGGGTACGCCCTCCTACGAACGCTACCTGCGTCGCTTGAGAAAAACCCTGACCCAGCAGCGCGAGCAAATGAGCGGGGCGATCATGCGTTATTTTCCCGAGGGCACCCGCGTGACCCACCCTCAGGGCGGCACCTTGCTATGGGTGGAGTTGCCGGCTCGGCATTCGTCCATGGGGCTGTTTCATGATGCGCTGAGCCTCGGCATCCAGATTTCACCTGGGGATATCTTTTCCAACGCCAAGCGTTTCACGAATTTTGTGCGCATCGGCTGTGGAGCGCCGTATTCACCGAGGATCGATGAGGCACTGCAGACCCTGGGCCGCCTCCTCAAGAGCCAGAGCTGACCAGAACCCTGTAGGAGCTGCCGCAGGCTGCGATCTTTTGATCTTAAAAAAACAAGATCAAAAATCGCAGCCTGCGGCAGCTCCTACAGGGTCAACGTGGCGGTTGGTGCAGGCAAATGATGTGTGGATCGTCGTTCCAGTGCGGGAAACGTTCGGCGATCAGCGGGTCGTGGCCAGGGATGACGTGGTCTTCGCTGTCGGCCAGGCGATCGATTTCACTGAACGCTTCGAGCGACTGCGCCAGGTCATCGATGATCGGAAACGGACTGCGCTCGCGAATGTTCACCCACAAGTGCGCCGCGTCCGATGCCAACACGATCCAGCCCCGTTCAGTGTTCACCCGCACCACCTGGCTGCCGGGTGTGTGACCGCCCACCGCGTGCAGTGTCACTCCCGGCAGCACCTCGACAGTACCGTTGTGCAAACGCATCCTTCCTTCGAACAGCGGTGGCAGCGCCGACATCACATCCTCGACCTCATAGGTCTTGTTCACCGAGTGATGGGTCATCTTCGGTCCGGTGCAGAAACGCAGTTCCGCTTCCTGCAAATGCACCGTGGCCTTGGGAAACAGCCCCAGGTTGCCAGCGTGATCCCAGTGCAGGTGCGTGAGGATCAGGTGCTCGACCTGCGCCGGATCGATGTCCAGTTGCCGCAGGGAGTCTTGCGGCAGGCGATACATCTGCCGGTTGCGCCGGTCCGCCGTGGCCGGTTGAAAACAGGTGTCGACCACGATCACCTGGTGCTCGTTGCGAATCACCCAGAAGTAATAGTCCAGCGGCATCGGCGCATTCGGATCGCCGCAGCAGGCGTCGTAGAGGAAGTTCTCCCGGGCAGTGCGCTGCGCGTTGGCGCCGACACGCAGGGCGAACACTTCGTACATGGGAACGGACATGGGCACCTCCAGGTTCAGGCGGCTGCGGTGGCTTTGAGGGTCGGACGAAAATCGAAGTCGATCTGCTCGCTGATGCCCAGGTCCTGCGCCAGCTTATGCAGACCACTGTAGTCGCGCATGATCGTCGCGTTCCTGTTGCTCTCGCGGGTGTCGGCAATGATTGCCTGCGCGTCCTCGACCCCGAGCTGCGTGAGGATCGCCTCCCACATCGAGTAGTCCTGGGCGATAAAAGCACTCAGCGCCACCGACAGGTTGCGGGCGAAAAATTCCCGTTGGACTGGCTGCATGTTGGCGTACATCACCTTGGCGACTTCGGCCAGCACCTTGCTGTGGGCGTATTCGTCGCGGTTGTGCAGCTCGGCCACGCGGCGGTTTTGCGGCTGGATGGTCGGGTCGTCCGCCAGCAGGTCGAGATAGGCATTGACGCTGATCTCGGCGACTACCGCGAAGGTGATCGCCGCCAGGTCGCGCTGCCAGGGTTCGGGCAGTTCCTCGCGCAGGGCCTTGAGGCGCAGGTAAGTCACCGACGGCGGCAACTCCAGGTCCTGGTCCAGTGCGCGATCGCGCTTGGTCCGCTCGATGGCCCGCAGGTGCATGAGCGTGTGGTAGTGCTCGTCGATCAGGGTCTGCTGCATCGCTTCGCGAAAATGCCAGTCGTCCTTGCCCAGGTATTGATTGGCGATGACGCTCAGCGCCGGGTTCACCACGAGCTCTTCGGCGGTGACCGTGCGCAGGTTGTAGCCGATCCAGCCCCAGGTCACCACCTTGCTCTTGAGCTCATCACTCAAGGCCTGGAATGTCGGATGATGGAAAAACGGCACCATGCACTCCGGGTAATCCGGGCGTGCCGGGTCGAACACTTCGTTGATCTGGGCCTTGTCCGGCGAGCAGACTGCGGCGCGTTTGATCCAGGCCTGATTGAGCCGTACGATCAGTTGATGATCGACCTGGGCGATCTCGATTGCTGTTTGCATGACGCGATACCTGTAAACGCGTACCCCTGGGGGTACGCTGAAAAAGAAGGGCGACGGAAAAATCAGGCCAGCCAGTAGCGGGTCAGGTGGCGCGCCGGGTCAGTGTATCGGCTGCGAGCATGAATCATCCGCCAGTTGTCCCAAATCAGCATGCATCCGTCGGGAATCAGCACCGGGATGTTGTGTTCGACGAAGTACGCTTCGCCGAGCACCGCAAACCTGGCAAGCGGCGAGTCGTTGTCGGCGACCTGTGATTGCTGCAAGGCTTCCTTGGACGGATTCACATCGCCGTAGTGAAACTGGTTGTAGCTGAAGCGGAAAATATCGCCTTCCTCGGTCGGTGTCAGGATGTATTCCCTGACCCGGGTTTGCGCCGGTTCGCCGGGCTTGGCAGTGGCGACGAATTCCACCGGCGTATCGTCGAGCCACTTGCGCAGTTCCGGTTCGGATCGCTCAAGCGATCTCAAGAACGCATAGCCGTCCACCAGACCGGTGTGACCGCCACCGCAGGTCGCCTGTTTATGGCAATGCAACGCCAGGTAACGCGGTGGCGGGCCGTACACCGGCGCTTCGGTGTGAGGGCCGATGCCGTTCATGCTCTGGGAGTACGGCAAGTCCTCGTAGCCCGGCTTGCGGGTGATGGCGAAAGCTATCTGGCCATTGAACTGCGGAATGATCGGGCCGAACTCATGCAGTGTTCCCGCGACATCGTGGGCAAATTCCCCTGGCGTCAGCACGGTCCAGCCACGATTCGACAATTCTTCATGGCGATGGCCCAGCGAAACATAAGGTGTGGACGCAACAATCCCTTGGTCTGACATGGTGAGTTTCCTGGCGGTTTATCAGGCGTTTACGGTTGAGGTGTAAGCGGCAATCAATTCACTGCAGGCGGTGCCCGGTCGGTATCGCTGCTCATCGATGCTCTGTACCGGGGTGATTTCAGCGGCGGTACCGGTGAGAAAACACTCGTCGAAGTCGCCCAGTTCCGTGGGCAATATCGTGCGTTCGATGACCTGGTAATCCAGGGCACGGGCCAGTTCGATGACGGTCTGGCGGGTAATGCCGTCGAGGAAGCAGTCAGGCACCGGCGTGTGCAAGGTCCGGCCTTTGGCGAAGAACACGTTAGCGCTGGTGGCTTCGGCCACATGGCCGCGCCAGTCGAGCATCAAGGCGTCGTGGTAGCCGGTGTTTTCGGCGTCGTGCTTGCTCAGCGTGGCGATCTGGTAATGCCCGGACGCCTTGGCTTCGAAGGGACTGCTGCTGGGAGGCGGACGACGCCAGGTGGCGGTCTTCAGACGGATGCCGGCCATGCGCGCGGCCGGGTCGAAATAGCTCGGCCATTGCCAGCAGGCGATCGCCACATGCACGCGATTGAAACGCGCCGACGTGGAAATCATCTCGCTGCCGCGCCAGGCCACCGGGCGCAAATAGCCGTCGTTCACCTGGTTGCGTTGCAGCAATTGATGGCTGGCCGCTTCCAGCTCGGCGGGTTCGAAGGGGATGGCAAAATCCATCAGCTGGGCCGAGCGATACAAACGCTCAGTGTGTTCGCGCAACTTGAAGATCTTGCCGTCATACACGCGCTCGCCCTCGTACACGGTGCTTGCATAATGCAAGCCGTGAGTCAGCACATGCAGGCGCGCCTGGGACCACTCGACGAATTCGCCATCGAGCCAGATCAATCCTTCGCGCTGATCAAACGGGATACCGCTCATGTCCTTGTCTCCCCAATAATCAAGTGTCGTCCTAGGCCGTTTGCAGCAGGACCGGTATCAACTCAGGCGTTGGCGCCAGCAACAGCTCAGCCTCGGCCTGAAAGAAAAAGCTTCGTTCGCCAAAGGCCGGGCGAAGCTCATCGAACCAGGTCGCCTGCGGATCGAAGCGCGCATAGAAGGTCCGCAATACCCATTGCGGGTCCCGGGCCTGGAGGAACTGCAGCACGAAGACTTTTTCCCCGGCGACGGTCTCGATGCCATTGATCAACACCTTGCCGTAGAAGGTGCTCATCGACGGCCCGCGCACCGTTCGCGCCAGGCCCGAGACCGTGCGGTACGCTGCCTGGAAGATTTCGAACGCACGGGCCAGCGGCATCGCAAAGTAGTGGCTGGGGCCGGTGTCGCGCTCGACGAACATGTAATACGGCACTGCACCGAGCCGTACGCCTTCGGTCCAGAGATCCGCCCAATCGGCGGGGTTTTCGTTGATATGGCGGATCACCGGCGCCTGCATGCGCAGGGTCGCGCCCGTGGAGCGAATACGTTCGACGGCGTGCCGGGCGATGTCCTGGCGAATCTCTACCGGGTGGTTGTAGTGCCCCATGATCGACAGGTTTTTACCCGCCGCGACGATCCGCCGGAACAGCTCGAGCAACTCGTCTGCGTCCTTGTCGCTGACAAACCGCTGCGGCCAGTACGCCACCGACTTGGTGCCGATGCGGATGCTCTTGAGATGCGCCAGCTCCAGCAGCGGCTCGATGTACCCGGCCAGCGAGCGGGTATTCATGATCAGGGGATCGCCACCGGTGACCAGTACGTCGGTCACTTCCGTGTGCACACGCAGGTAGCTCAGCAGCTCCTGGGATTCCCGCGCGTTGAACTTGAGCTCCTCCTCGCCGATGAACTGCGCCCAGCGGAAACAGAAGGTGCAATAGGCATGACAGGTTTGACCGGCACCGGGGAAAAACAGCACGGTCTCGCGATATTTGTGCTGAATGCCCGGCAAGACTTTTCCGTCGAGGGTCGCACCGTTGTGCGTCAGTTGCCCGGCCGGGTGGGGGTTCATGCGCAGCCAGATCGCCTCGATCCGGCGCTTGATCGCAGCGGCGTCATCCTGTTCGATCAGTTGCTTGAGCGAGGCATATTCATCGGCCAGCAACATGTCCCTGTGGGGAAAGGTCATGCGGAAGATCGGATCGTCCGGGATGTTGTTCCAATCGATCAGCGTTCCCAGCACGTATTCGTTGGTGCGAAACGGCATGACCCGGGCCACGACCGTCATGGCTTCCTGCAACTGCGGCGTCAGCCTGTGCCAATACGGTGTGTCGCGAATGGTGCGAGCGTTGTAGGGTTTGTAGCGTTCGTGCTCCGACAGTCCTTGCATGGCAGCGCTCCTGGTGATTGCCCTGACGGTCGCCTTAAACCACCGCGGGTGCGATGGCCGGCGCTTTGCGCTCTATGTCCATCCATGCCCGAACGCTGTCGCGATCCCACTGGCGACGGACATAGGCGGCGAGTCGCGCCGGGACTTGATCACCATTGGCGACCAGTCGATTGAGCATGATCGCCAGGTCGGTATCGGCAATGCTCCAGTCGCCGAAGAGGTGCTCGGCGCCCTCCTCCAACAAGCGCTCGGCGACGAAGAACAGACGTTCGACCGCGGCCTTGGCATCGTCGGAGAGCGGCGCGTCCTTCTTGCCGAAGTACACCAGGTCAAACGGGCGCTCTTTGCGGATCACCAGCAAATCGCTGCGCAGCCAGGCCTGGAGTTGACGGGCCCGGGCGCGCTGCTGGAGGTCCTGGGGGAAAAGCCGTGCATGCCCTGGCGCGAGTTCCTCGAGGTATTCGGCGATGGCGGAAGACTCTGAAAGCGCAAAACCTGTGTGAACTAATGTAGGAATCTTGCAGGTAAGTGAAATATCTCGATATTTCGCCTGATAGTTCTCTCGCGCCTTTAAATCCAGCGTGACAAGTTCAAATGAAAGTTGCTTCTCCTTGAGCGCTACAAACGCTGACATCGCAAACGCGCTGACAAAATCCGCGCCGACATAAAGTTTAATCCTGTTATTTTCCATGGAACGCTCCCTTGCACTAAGCACATTAATCCGTTGCATTCGAGTCGATCGTAGTAAGTTGATCGAACGCTGAACAGATACAGAAATTATCCGTTTGCATCGATACAGAAATTCGAAAATTCGCATCGCCAAGGGCTTATCGAGGGCACGACAGAAACGAAAAAAGGGAGTCCGCGAACGCGGACTCCCTCGTGTGTAATGAAGGGGGATTTACAGCTGGCGGGGGATCAGGCCGACGTTGTCGGTGCAATTGGCGAGTAGCAGCGCCTGGGGCATATTGCTGATATTGAGCATGGCCAGCGGCTCGGTGGTGCTGGTGTTGACGAAGCCGTGGCGGGTCCAGGCCGGCACCAGCAGCACGTCCCCACTGCCGACGCACACGGCCTCGGCATCCCCCAGGGTCAAGGTGCCGTTACCGCTCTGGATGATGAACAGGTGCCACCACGAATGATCATGACCTTGGAGCTGCGCGCCCGGTATCAACCATTGCATGGACACGGCCATGCCAGGCGTCAGCGAGCAGCCATCGAGGCTGTTGTCGTGGGCCAGCGCGACAATATCGACATCGCTGTCCTCAAGGCTCTGACGTATTCCCGTTAGTTCAACTTCCTTCCACACCCGTGGCTTGATCGGCTGGCGAACCAGACTTTGACGAAAGTCCTTATAGGAAAAGAACGCACCTTGAACGTTATTCATGCTCGTCTTCCAACTTATTCTTCAGCGTTGAGTCACTCGACCTTAGGCGAACAATTAATCGCTGTAAAGCCGAACACCCCTTACTTATAACGCCGAAGGTCGTAACGCTACGATCATGTCCACTTCTACTGCCGCATTTTTTGGTAATTGATAAACACCGACGGTCGTGCGCGTATGTTTCCCGGCATCGCCGAGTACGTGACTGAAAACATCCGAGGCGCCGTTGGCCACATCGCTGAGGTCGACAAAATCTGCCGTGGATTTCACATACACCGTGATCCTTATCAACGACTTGATCTTGTCCAGCGAACCGATGGCGTCGACGATCAACGCCAACCCGCGCATCGCGCAGAGGCTGGCGGCCGCTTGCGCATCCGCCATGTCGAGGTCCAGGCCGACGCGCCCAGGGAATTGGATCTTGCCATTCACCCGCGGCACCATGCCGCTGACATACAACTCGTCGTGATGACGGATCAGCGGAGCGTAATGCCCACCTACACTGTTTTCACCGTAGATGTCGTAGTCGAATTCCTTCGCCAGCGCGATGAAGCGCTCGTCACAAGTCATGTGCTCAATCATTTACCGAACCTCTTGATCAATACTGCAAAAAACATCGATCCCTGACACTCAACACACCGCCTTTGCAGAAGACGCCAGGCTGGTGATCCCGATGTTCGTTTCAATCGTTTCGGCCAGGCGTAACAGGTCATGGCTGAGCCGCTCGTAGTCTTCGTTGAACAACACGATGTGGCCGATAAACGAGAAGTTGTCTTTCACCAGCGCGCTGACCGGTTCGCCGATGCGTTTGCTCACCACCGAATCCAGCAGATCGATATTCAGCGAGCGGGCCAGGGACGGGATGTCTGGTACATCTCGCAGGATGCCGCCCGTGGTCGCCCGCAGCAGGCGTATGCCGCAGTAGCCGCGAGGTACCGGGTCCTGGCTATCGACCTGGCCTTCCACGGCCCAGCGGACCCAACGCTCCCACGGGTCGAAATCGACGAACGCCTGGCGCGCCAGGTCCCAGATGTGCATGCCACCGGGGCGCATGTTGGTTTCCACGGCCGAGGTGCGATGATTGGCCCTGTAGAACACTTCGTTGTGCCAGGCACCGTTGTCCTGGGAAACCAACCCCGCCATGTGCTGGCCGGCAGCCTTCAGTCGAGCCTGCACCTCAGGCGCCAACGGTGCTGGCACCACTTGCTGGATCTCGGCGCGGTAGGCACCGTCGGTGGTGGTTTTTTCGGTGATCCAGGTGCTCCCGGCGACAGAATCCCAGCTGTATTCCCGGGCATTCTGGATCAGTTCCTCGAGCACGATGCCGCCCTCGCGATAGGGCTTGAGTGCTTGCCACGCGTCGTCGCATTCGGACGGGTGACGGATGACCCGGCAGCCTCGACTGGCACCTTCGCAGGCTGGCTTGATGAAAGCCTTGCCGCCCAGTTCGATCACTCGCTGACGCAGTTCCGGCAGGCTTTCGATACGGCTGGAAACCACCGGCCGGTAATCTTCGGGAGCCGTGGTGGCCGACGCTTCGAGCTGGCGGAAAATCTGTTTATCCAACCCGGCCCTGGCCTCGACGGGAGAAATACCGGGCAAGCCGAAATGACTGGCCAGCGCCGCACCGAGCAGCACGCCACGGTCGGAAAACGGCAGCACGCCGATCAGCTTCCAGCGATCGGCATTCAGGCACCCCACCACCAGTTCGAGGGATGACGCAACGTCTTGTTCGGCCAGTGAAGTGCTGCAAACGTGATCCGCCACCTGGTCGTCATGGGGCTGGACCTGCTCGACCAGCAGGATCAGCCTGGCGTCGTACAGCGACTTGCACAGGTCACGCAGCTTCTGGATATCGTGAACCCGACTGCCGTTGTACCCCACCACTACTACGCATGAAGTCGTATTCATAATGCCCCCGACTTGCAAAGTTAAAACCGGAACAGCGATGACTCAGTCATGCAATGCGATTGATCGACGGTTGAGCCAGTACCAGGCCAGGATCCCGCCAGCGCCGATGGCCGCCAGTACCAATGCGTTGTAGGGCGGTGGCGCGACCCGCATGATCAACACGGTCAACCCCGCGCCGACGCCCAGGGACACTTCCTTGACGAACATGTTGTTCTGCTTGACCGAGAAGTAATCGAGGTGACTGAAGGCGCACTCGGCGATGGACAGCAGCGCCACCCAGATCAGTGCGCCGACCAGGGTTTCGACGTGGAACGCGGCAGGCGAAGACAGCACGGCAAAACCGCCGACGATGATTGCGATCACCGTCAGCACCTTGAAGCGCCCGGTGCTCTCGATCAGTTTCATGACCGGAACTTGCGCGAACACCACCACGGCGCTGTTGAGGATCAGCATCAGGCCATACCAGGCCGGCAGCTCGCCGGTCTTGAGCAGGATCGCCTGGGGCAGGATCGAGAACACGCCGAACAGCTTGATGCCCATGATGACGCCGGCGATGACCCACGGCAGCTTGTTGCGCCAGCCGCTGCCATCCTGGCTGGCGGGACGGGCAACCACGGGGTCGCAGGTGAACGTCGCGCCCATGGCGATCGGCAGGCACAACAGGACGAACCCGGCGGCGCCGAGGAAAAACAGGGTCGGGGTGAGCAACGGCGACAACAGGATCAACCCTGCCAGCAGGCTGCCCATGTTCATGGCGACGCGGTTGTAGGCGGCGCCCTCCTTGGTCTGGGCCGCCTCGCTCTTGATCAGGTAGCCGGCAATTGCAATGCCGTAGGCAAACAACGCCGCGGCAAACATGACCACTCCCTGGTTGCTGGTGACCGCCAGTAATATCAGCCCGAGGGCGGCGCACAGCAGCGTGACGCTCAAGGAGCGGCGACCGAGGACCAGCAACGTCAATGGCAACAGTAGCAACAAGGCCCGATAACCCAGGGCCAGGATGCTGTTGGTGGCGGTATCGAGCCAGACGTTGGCCTTGCCCAGCACCGCGAACAGCGACACGGCAGTGATGATCCGGATAGTGAACAACCGCAGGTTGATCACCGGTTTCGCCACGACGACCGTTGTTTCGACACTCATGCAACACCTCACGAACCTGGCATGGATCGACCGGCATAGGCCGACCATCCAGAAAGTCTGTAAAGCGATGGTAGAAAGAGATGCTTGTCTTGATCAGAGCAAGTTCGTATAGAATCGAACGAACTTTACTGCCGGAGAGACCAGTAAAATGCACGCTCAGCGAGCAATGATCGCCGCTATCGAGTTCCAGCCGGGTGTGCCGCTGGTGCAGCAGATCGTCGATCAGTTGACGGTGGCGATCAGCAAGGGTGGACTGCCCCACGGCTCCAGGCTGCCACCGATTCGCGAACTCTCCGACCTGATGCACGTGGGCAAGTCCACGGTGGTCGACGCTCTCGATCGCTTGCGCGCCAAGGGGCTGGTGGTGTCACGCCAGGGCTCGGGGCATTACGTGCACCGTTCGAGCACCACCGCCCAGACCAACGCCGGCCCCGACCTGTTGCCCCAGGACACACTCAGCGTGGTCCGCCGCGCGGTCTTGCAGGACAACGGTGCGCTGCGTCCGGGTGCCGGTTTTCTGCCGTCTTCATGGTTGCCTGCCGAAGAGTTGCTCAAGGCTGTGCGCGGCACACTTCGCGCAACGTCACTGCGCATGGGCGAATACGGTAACGCCAGCGGCTACCTGCCGTTGCGCCAGGCCTTGCGGGTCAAGATGTCGACCCTGGGCATCGAAGCGCCAGTCGACCAGATCATTACCACCGCCAACACCGTACAAGCCATCGACATGCTGATGCGCCTGTTGGTCAAGCCCGGCGACACGGTGCTGCTCGATGATCCCTGTTACTTCACGATGCACACCAACCTGGCCTGGCACGGCGCCAAGGTCATCACCATCCGCCGCGATTGCGACGGCATGGACCTTGATGCCCTGGAGCAGTTGCTGATCGCCCACCATCCCGTGCTCTACTTGACCAACAATGCACTGCACAACCCGACCGGGCACTCGTTCACCTCGGCGCAGGTCTACCGCTTGGTGGAACTGAGCCATCGCTACAATTTCCACATCGTCGAAGATGATCTGTACTGCGACATGCAGCAACGCCGAACGCCGCGCCTGGCCGCGAGCGGGCTGGACAACGTGTCTTACGTCTCGGGTTTCTCCAAGACCCTGACCGCCAACAGCCGCGTCAGCTTCGCGGTGCTGTCCCCACAACTCGCGGCGCGGATGGTGACCCTGAAAATGGCCTGCGGTGGCATGACCTCGGAAATGGCCGAGCAGATTATTTGCACCATGCTCAGCGATGGCAGCTATGCCAAGCACATGCGTCGTACGGTGGACCGGCTCTATGAGTCGAACAGCCGGGTGGCGGCGTGGCTGGGCGAAGCCGGGTGTTCGGTATCGTCGTTGCCTGGAGAAGGCTTGTACATCTGGACGCGGCTTCCCGATGGCTTTGAAGCCGAGGCACTGGCCCGCAAAGGCCTGGAAATCGACCTGGTGCTGGCGCCGGGGACCATGCTCAGCAAAGCGGCGGACGGCAATCGGTTTCTGCGTTTCAACGTGGCGCACAGTGATCATGTGCAGGTGCGGGAGCGGTTTTTCCGGTTACTGGACAAGCCACACAAATAACCGACAACCGCTATCCCCTCGCCACAGATGACATTTCGGCCAACAAAAAGCCCCGCTCTTCTCTCGAAGGCGGGGCTTTTCGATGCAGCGTCCAAACCTTAAGGCGCGTACGTCAGCAGCAACTCGGTCGGCACTTTGAAGTCCAGGGACATCATCACGCTCAACGCGGTAATGGTGAAGATCGAGAACACGAACAGCTTACGTGCCCAGACCGTGTCATCCACTGCCTTGTAGCCGGTCCAGGCCATGTACAACCAGTACATGCCCATGGCTGCCGCGACGGCGAGGTAGCTCATGCCGGCGTAGCCGCTGAAGGTCAGCATCAAGGTCGCCACGAGGAAGGCCAGGATGTAGATCAGGATGTGCTTCTTGGCCACCTGGATTCCGCGCTTCACTGGCAGCACCGGGATCGATGCGGCCAGGTAATCGTTGAAGCGGAAGATCGCGATGGCGTAGGAATGCGGCATCTGCCACAGGCTGAACATCACCAGCAGGGTCAGTGCGGCCATGTCGAAGGTGTTGCTCACCGCGACATAACCGATCACCGGCGGCATGGCGCCAGACAGGCTGCCCACCAGCGTGCCGTGAACCGACTTGCGCTTGAGGTACAGGCTGTAGAAGCCGACGTAGATCACGAAGCCGATCACGGCGAACAAAGCAGCCAACGGGTTGGCTACTTTGTACAACAACGCAACGCCGAGAACACCCAGGACGGTCGCATAGATCAGGGCCAGTTTCAGGGAGATGAGGCCCTGGACCAGCACTCGGTTCTTGGTGCGTTCCATCTTGATGTCGATGTCGCGGTCGATGCAGTTGTTGAACACGCAACCGGAGGCGACGACCAGGGAAGTGCCGATCATGGCTGCCAGAAACACGGCCAGATCGACATGCCCTTTCGAGGCCAGGAAGAACCCGCCTGCCACAGAAAGCACGTTACCGAAAATGATCCCCGGTTTGGTGATTTGGATAAAGTGCTTGAGCGACATCGGGTCTACCTCACTTCGCCATCATGTACGTGTGGATGCTGAACATGATCCACAGCGACAGGCCAACCAGCAGCACGATCACGATGGCCGTAAAGACGAAAGCGATCACGTTGTTACGCTGAGCGATGGAACGGTCCAGGTGCAGGAAGTAATACAGGTGAACGATCACCTGGATCACTGCGAACAGCAGAACGATTGCCAGCGTGGTGGCCTTCGGCAGGCTCGGGTACATCACCAGACCGAACGGGATGACGGTCAGGATCACCGACAGGATGAAGCCGATGGCGTACGACTTTACGCTGCCGTGGCCAGCATCATGGCTGTCATGGGAGTGTGCATTAGCCATTACAGAGTCCCCATCAGGTAAACAACGGTGAATACACAGATCCACACCACGTCCAGGAAGTGCCAGAACAGGCTCAGGCAGCTCAGACGGGTCTTGTTGGTCGACGTCAGGCCCTTTTTCTGCACCTGATACATCATGATCGCCATCCAAATCCAACCGGCGGACACGTGCAGACCGTGAGTACCGACCAGGGTAAAGAACGCGGACAGGAAGCCTGAACGGCTAGGGCCGTAGCCTTCGGAGATCAAGATGTGGAACTCGTTGATCTCCATCGCGATAAAGCCTGCGCCCAACAGGAAGGTCATGCCCAGCCAGGTCAGCACCGCCTTCTTGTTGCCCTTGTACAACGCCAGCATGGCGAAGCCGTAGGTGATCGAACTGAACAGCAGCAGAGCGGTTTCGCCCAGTACGTATGGCAGTTCGAAGATGTCGTGGCCCGACGGGCCACCCGCTACGTTGTTAACCAGTACCGCGTACACCGCGAAGATCGACGCAAACAGAATGCAGTCGGTCATCAGGTAGAGCCAGAAACCGTATACGGTCATCTCGCCCGAGTCGTGGTGGTGGTCATCGTGCCCATGGTCACCATGGGCGTGTCCAACATTGGTCACTAAGTTCGACATGGTTTAAGCCTGTTCCAACGAGGTTTCAACACGGGTGGCGGTGGCCGGGATCTTCCCTGCCGCTACCAGACGCTTGTGCTGCTCGGCTTCGATGCGCTCGATCGTTTCAACCGGGACCATATAGCCCTGGTCGTCACGTGCAGCGTGGATCGCGAAGTAGACGACAGTGCCTACCAGGCTCGCGATTGCCAGCCACCAGATGTGCCAGATCATCGCGAAACCGAATACGGTCAGCAGAGCCCCCATGACCACACCGGTAGCGGTGTTGTTTGGCATGTGGATCGGCTCGTATTTGGCCGGAGCCTTGTACGCGGTGCCGTTTTCCTTGGCTTCGGTGAACGGGTCGATGCAGTCAGCCTTAGGCAGCACGGCAAAGTTGTAGAACGGAGGTGGCGACGAGGTCGACCATTCCAGAGTGTGGGCATTCCACGGGTCACCGTGTTCGCACATGTTCTCTGGCTTCTTGCGGTCACGCACACTGACGTACAGCTGGATCAGTTGGCAGGCGATACCGAAGGCGATCATCACCGCACCGAACATGGCGACGTACAGATACGGCACCCACTCAGGGTTGGTGGTGGCGTTCAGACGACGGGTCATGCCCATGAAGCCCAGTGCATAGAGCGGCATGAACGCGACGAAGAAGCCCGAAATCCAGAACCAGAACGCTGCTTTACCCCAGCCTTCGTGCAGCTTGAAGCCGAACGCTTTCGGGAAGTAGAACGCGAAACCTGCGATGTAGCCGAATACCGCACCGCCGATGATCACGTTATGGAAGTGCGCGATCACGAACAGGCTGTTGTGCAGAACGAAGTCAGCACCCGGGATGGCCAGCAGTACGCCGGTCATGCCGCCGATGGCGAAGGTCACCATGAAGCCCAGGGTCCACAGCACTTGGCTGGTGAAACGCAGACGGCCCTGGTAGATGGTGAACAGCCAGTTGAACAGTTTCACACCCGTCGGGATGGAAATCAGCATCGTCGCCAGGCCGAAGAAGGCGTTGACGCTGGCACCCGAACCCATGGTGAAGAAGTGGTGCAGCCAAACCATGAAGCCCAGTACCGAGATCGCGCCCGAAGCGTAGATCATCGAGTGGTGGCCGAACAGTTTCTTGCCGGTGAAGGCCGAGATCACTTCCGAGAAGATGCCGAATGCCGGCAGGATCAGGATGTAAACCTCAGGGTGGCCCCAGGCCCAGAACAGGTTGACGTACATCATTGGATTGCCACCAAGTTCATTGGTGAAAATGTGGAAATCCATGTAACGGTCGAGGGTCAGCAGTGCCAGGGTAGCGGTCAGGATCGGGAACGAAGCCACGATCAGGACGTTGGCCCAGGTGCAGGTCCAGGTGAAGATCGGCATGTCCATCAGCTTCATGCCAGGGGTACGCATTTTCAGCACGGTGGCCAGGAAGTTGACCCCCGTCAGCGTCGTACCCAGGCCGGATAGCTGTAGCGCCCAGATGTAGTAGTCCATCCCCACGCCAGGGCTGTATTGCAGGCCCGACAGTGGCGGATAGGCAACCCAACCGGTCTTGGCGAATTCGCCGACGCCCAGGGACAGGTTGATCAGTACAACGCCGGACACCAGCAGCCAGAAGCTCAGGGAGTTCAGGAACGGGAAGGCAACGTCACGCGCGCCGATCTGCAGCGGCACTGCAAGGTTCATCAGGCCGGTGAAGAATGGCATCGCCATGAAGATGATCATGATCACACCGTGGGCGGTGAAGATCTGGTCATAGTGTTCAGGTGGCAGGTAGCCAGGCGAACCCTCGGTGGCCATGGCCAGCTGGGTACGCATCATGATGGCGTCGGCAAAGCCGCGCAGCAGCATGACCATGGCGACGATGATGTACATCACGCCGATTTTCTTGTGGTCGACCGAGGTCAACCACTCGGTCCACAGATAGGTCCACTTCTTGAAGTAAGTGATACCCGCGAACAGTGCCAGACCGCCGAGCGCGATCATGGCGATGGTCACCATCACGATCGGCTCGTGGAATGGGACCGCTTCCCAACTTAATTTACCAAACATCGTTTACTCCTCTGCCCCGGCAGCTGAATGCGAGTTCATGTCCGTAGCGGCCACTTCTTTCTCTTTCTTCTCGTGCTTGACCTTCGGGCCTGGTTTCATGCCTTCGTACTTGTCGACGATGATCTGGAACAGGTTCGGCGTCACCGAGGAGTAGAGCTCGACTGGGTTGTTCTGGCTCTGCTTGGAAAGGGCTGCGTATTCAGCTTGTTCAAGCTGTTTAGGTGCCTTTTTGACTTCACTTACCCAGGCGTCGAAATCTTCCTGGGAAGTTGCGATCGCTTTGAATTTCATACCGGTGAAACCGGCACCGCTGTAGTTGGCGGAGATGCCGTCCATTTCAGCGTTGCGGTCGGCGATCAGGTGCATTCTGGTCTGCATGCCCGCCATCGCGTAGATCTGGCCGCCCAGGCCCGGGATGAAGAACGAGTTCATCACGGCGTCGGAGGTGATCTTGAAGTTGATTGGCGTGTGCGCCGGGAACACGATCTTGTTGACCGTGGCAATGCCTTGTTCCGGGTAGATGAACAGCCACTTCCAGTCCAGCGCGACCACTTCGATGGTCACAGGCTTCACGTCGGATTCGATCGGACGGTACGGGTCCAGCTCGTGGGTCGACTTGTAGGTGATGTAACCCAGGGCAATGATGATCAACACCGGAACAGTCCACACCGCGATCTCGATCTTGGTGGAGTGGTTCCATTTAGGCGTGTAGGTCGCCTTGGTGTTGGATGCGCGGTATTTCCAGGCAAACAGGAAGGTCATCACGATGACCGGGATCACAACCAACAGCATCAGCAGCGTTGCGGTGATGATCAGGTTTCGCTGTTCCAGGCCAACCTGGCCCGTGGGATTGAGCAAGGTCATGTTGCAGCCTCCCAGCAACAACGTGCCGAGCAGCGGCAATAAGCCTAGTAGTCTGGGGTACCTGTTTTTACTCATCTCACGACCTCTAAAGCAGCTTGCGCAATGCAGTTGGGTTTTGATCGCCAACACTTCACCCTGCCAAGGGTTGGCATTTTTCTTGGATTGAATAAGGGCTTGCCCGTCGAGCGTCAGAGGCGTTTCGACAAATCCTGGGCCAGCAGTGAGTTCTTATTCGAATTCGTGGTCAAAGGCCTTGTTACAGCCCAATTCCATTTGGTGCGGATAGTTGGAGGCACCGACACCTGGGCGTCGCATCAAGCCCGAAGGCCTCTCGACACCCTCGTGCCATTCATGCACCAGAGCCAGGGTGAGCAGTGCCGGGAATTCAGTGCGGGCGATTGTAGATATGTAGCGTTTTATAAACCATGTCTTATCCCGAAATAATTTTTATCCCAGCCCGCAACAATCCTGACCCAATTCTGTAAAAGTGGCGCATCTTATCGAAATTGATTCTCAACAAAAACACCAAAAAAAGTAGGGCTACCACCCGCAATTCAGACAGTATCGAAGGTGCGGAAACGACCCTGAATGCCGCCCTGGCCCCGATGAGACAAGGGCTTCGGCAAATCGCCACAACTTGTTAAAACTGCCTGCTTCCTTTTGGGCCGGCGAAAAACCGGCGGCACTCTAACACACCAATTTCATTACAGGAGACTGCACCAATCCGGCACCCGAAAGCGCGCTGCGACACTCGCGATGTGACAACATGTCGCAGACTTGTCGCACCCCTGATTGCCGTGCATCAGGGTGTCCTTGCCTGCCCCCTGAAACGCAAAAACGCCCCGGCCCTCTCATCGAGGACCGGGGCGTTTGGCATCAATCGGATGACTTCAGCGCAGCGCCTTTCGATTGCGTAGCGTCAGCAGCGGCACCAGCACCACCACCAGCACGAAGGCCAGCAGCGCCCATTGCGCCAGGGACAACCCCAGGATCGGTGGGTAAGGCGTGGAGCAGAAACCGTCTACCTGGAAACCCAGCGGGAAGATCTTCGCCAGCGGCAAGCCATCGACGATCGGTTGCAGCACATCGATGCCGCAACTGACGGCCGGATAGAACTGCGTATAGACGTGGTGACCGGCCACCGCGACGCCCGCCAGGGCACAAATGACCACCAGGGTCTCCAGCACCGTGATGCTGCGTCGGGTGCGCATGGCCGCACCGATGAAAGCGAAGAGCGCGATCAACAGCAGCGCGTAACGCTGCAGGATGCACAATGGGCACGGGGCCTCGCCCAAAACCACTTGCATGTATAACGCACCGCCGATCAGCGCCAGGCAGATGATGCCCAACAGCACCAGGTAGCGCCGCTCACGGCCCAGACGCATCGTTTCCTCGCTCATCGTGTTTCCCTTTTGACTTTCGATTGCCCGCCAGTTTACACGCTGGCCTTGACCTTTGAGAGCCTGGCGCGTGCAAGCGGGTATCGTGGGAATAGACGACAGGTCGGTTAAGAAGACATTAACTGTAACGACCCTGGCCCCGAGAACTCGGCCTGCAGCAACTTCACAAACGCCTCACGAGCCGGGTGCCGACCTGCGTTCTCGTGCCAGTAAAAAAGGTTGTCGATGCTCGTCAGTTCCGGGAATTCATATCCCTGGCAGCCTGCCCCGAGACAATACTGCTCGTAGATTCCACGGGGTACCAGCGAGACGCCCGCACCGGCACTGACACAGCCAACGATGGTGCCATAGCTGGCGATGCTGACAATCGGTTGCACCTGGTCATGGCGAAGCAGCCACTGTTCCAGTGCGAAGCGGTACGGGCAGCCCGGGGGCCACATGAAAATCGCCTTGCCCTGCAGATCCGCCGCCTGGCGCAAAGGCCCGTGGGAGGAGGACGCGATGAGAATCAGATCTTCGCGGTACATCACTTCCCGCTGCAGTCCCGGGCGTTCAACGTTCACCGCTACGAACGCCCCATCCAGCCGACGATGTTGCGTGTCGTCGAGCAATTGAGCCCAAGTGCCGGTGCTCAGCTCCAGCATCACCTTTGGGTAGAGCGCGTGGTACTTGGCCAATAGTCGCGGCAAGCGTCCCGTGGCACTGGACTCGATGGCACCAATGCGCAGAGGACCGCTTGGCGCACCGTCGGGGGCCAACGCCCTGCACGCTTCCTCGGCCAGGCCGAGGATTTTCGTCGTGTAATCGAGAAACACTTCACCGGCCGGCGTGATCCGCAATCCTCGGCCATCGCGAGAAAACAGCGGCGTACCGAGTTCACGCTCCAGGGACTTGAGGCGTGCAGTGATATTGGACGGTACGCAATGCAGCACCTCAGCCGCACGCGCGATGCTGCCGAGATGGTGAACCGTGTTGAACATGCGCAGCTGGGACAGCTCCATATCTCACCCAAAGTGAATGCTTGAGTCAGTTTAAGTCACTTGTAGTGAATCTGGATGGTTTTGATAATTCGAGCGAGAGCCATCCAGTCGCACCTTCACATTTTGGGGAATCAGGCAGTCTATGGATTTTATCCAGCGCAAGATCCAGTCTTTCGCCAAAAGCCCTGGCGCTAGAATCGTCCTGGCGGCTTTTTTCGTCATCCTTTGCTGGGCCTATTCGCCCATTGGCATCCACATCGGGTTAGAGGCTTACCAGCCCGGTCATCTGGCGCTGATCCGCTTTCTCATCGCCTCGACATTCATGGCCGGGGTCGCAGGGGTGATGGGTATTTCCCTGCCTCGCCTGAAAGACCTGCCGCTGTTGGCTGTCCTGGGATTCTTTGCTGTGAGTCTGCACCACATCGCCCTCAACTTTGGCCAACGAGAGGTCAGCGCCGGCGCCGCGAGTGTCCTCGCACAATCCACGCCGCTGTTCAGCACGTTACTGGCGCATTTCGTGCTCAAGGAGCGCGTCAACCACTGGCAATGGGTCTGTGTGCTGGGCGGTTTGCTCGGTGCCGCTGTCGTGGTCACGGGGGATCGTGGTTTTGGTGAACTGGATGCCCATGGGTTGCTGATTCTGCTGGCGGCATTGTCCTGGAGTGTTTATTTCGCCATGCAAAAACGCCATTCCCATCGCTACAACGGGCTGACAATGGTGTGCTACACCCTTTGGTCGGGCACCACGCTATTGCTTGTGTATGCACCGAGGTTGTGGAGTGAAGTGCAGAAAGCCCCGGCATCGGTCAATCTGGCGGTGCTCATCCTGGGGATTTTCCCCAGTGCCCTTGCTTACCTCGCCTGGGCATATGTACTGGCGCACAGCAACGTGAGCCGCGCGTCCATTTCGCTTTACCTGATTCCGCCCACCGCCATGCTGATGGCCTCGGTGGCCCTGGCTGAACGCCCTTCGATCATGGTCGTCATCGGGATGATCATCGTGCTGACGAGCGTACTTGCCCTCAACCTGAAACCATCGAAATCCAGGGAATCTGCAGCGCACCGGGGGCTTTCGTGAGAAAGCCCCGGGAGCGATCGATCAGTCGCCGTAGATATCGGACTTGAAGTACTGTTGCGAAATCTTCTGGTACTCGCCATTGGCGCGAATGCCGTCGATGGCGGCGTTCAGCTGTGATACCAGCTCGGTGTTGCCCTTGCGTACCGCAATCCCCGCGCCCTCACCCACGTATTTCGGGTCCTTGAGCTCCGGGCCGGCAAATGCGTAGCCCTTGCCGCGCGGCATCGACAGGAAGTCGTTGAGCGGAATGGTGTCGGCAAAGATGGCATCGAGGCGACCGGCTGCCAGGTCCATGTAGATCTCTTCGTTGTTGCTGTAGCGCTTGACGTTGACGCCCTTGGGTTCGAAGACTTCGGTCGCGTAGCGGTCGGTGGTGGTTGCCCGTTGCACGCCAACGGTCTTGCCCTTGAGGCTGTTGTATTGATCATCCACGACTGCGCCTTCCTTCATGACCAGGCGCGACGAGGTGAAGTAGTACTTGTGGGTGAAATCCACCGACTTCTTGCGGTCTTCATTGATGGTCATCGACGACAGCGCCATGTCGATTTTCTTCACTTTCAAGGAAGGAATCAGACCGTCGAACTCGCCCTCGACCCACACGCACTTGACCTTCATCTGCGCGCACAGGGCATTGCCGATGTCGTAGTCGAAACCGACGATTTCGCCTTTGTCGGTCTTGGAGGCGAACGGCGGGTAGGCCGCTTCGATGCCGATACGCAGGGTTTTCTCGGCGGCAAACACGCTGCTGCACGCCAACAAGCTCAGGGCCAGACCGGTGATGAGGGGGAATTTCTTCATGTTCGTTCTCTCGCGGGTTGTTGTTGGTTTGGCAAGATGGAAGAAGAGCAGAAACGGGAGAAGCCTTTTTTGTACTTATAAATCCATACTGGACTTTTATGTATTGGGCGTCAATTGGGCGCGCGCTCTTAAATCACCCTCTGGTCGGGAGGTGAGTCAAGAGAAAATCGGATGTTGCAGATGGCCCCTTCGCGAGCAGGCTCGCTCCCACATTTGAACTTTGAAGAACACACATTCTGTGTTCGACAAAAATCCCCTGTGGGAGCGAGCCTGCTCGCGAAGGCGTACTTGCAGAAGTCGTCGGAGTCACTGCTTCCAGCGATCCGCCGCCGCATGATCGCTGTCACGCCCCTCGACCCAACGCGGGCCGTCGCTGGTGTTTTCCTTCTTCCAGAACGGTGCGCGGGTTTTCAGGTAGTCCATGACAAAGGCGCAGGCGTCGAATGCCGCCTGGCGATGGGCGCTGGCGGCGCCAACAAAGACAATGGGTTCGCCGGGCTCAAGGGCACCGATGCGATGCAGCACTTCCAGCTTGAGCAAGGGCCAGCGCTGCTCGGCCTCGGTGGCGATCTTGCCAAGGGCCTTTTCGGTCATGCCCGGGTAGTGTTCGAGGAACATCCCGGCGACATCCAGGCCATCATTGAAGTCGCGCACATAGCCGACAAAACTCACCACCGCCCCGACGCCGACATTGGCATCGTGCATGGCGTTGACTTCTGCACCGGGATCGAACGCGGTCGATTGCACGCGAATGGCCATGGCTCAGCCCCCGGTCACGGTAGGGAAAAACGCCACTTCATCGCCATCGCTCACCGGCTCATCGAGCTGGCAGAGGTCTTCGTTGCGGGCGCACATCAGGTTTTGCTCACTCAATACCTCGGCACCCTCACGCTGGGCCAACAGTGCGCGGACGTCATCGACGGTGGCGAAGTCGCCTTGAACCTTCATCGAGTCCAACCCCAGCGCTTCACGATATCGAGCAAAAAACTTCACGGTGACGTTCATGATGGATCCGCCTGAAAATGACCGCTCTTGCCGCCGACCTTTTCCAGTAGCCGTACACTTTCAATGGTCATGCCACGATCCACGGCCTTGCACATGTCATAGATAGTCAAGGCGGCGACACTGGCAGCCGTCAGCGCTTCCATCTCGACCCCGGTCTGCCCGGACAATTTGCAGCGCGCGACGATGCGTACGCTGTCCTCGCCTTCGGCACTGAGCTCGACTTTGACCCCGGTCAGCATCAACGGATGGCACAGGGGGATCAGGTCACTGGTTTTTTTCGCCGCCTGAATGCCGGCAATGCGGGCCACGGCGAACACATCGCCCTTGGGATGACCGCCGCTTACGATCATTTGCAAGGTTTCGGGCAGCATGCGCACCAGCGCTTGGGCCGTCGCTTCGCGGAACGTCACGGCTTTTTCGGTGACGTCGACCATATTGGCGCGACCTTGGGAATCGAGATGAGTCAGCACGGGGTTACTCCTGATCAGGAGTCCCGATTGTAAACCTGTGGGTCAGATTTCCGCACGCGAGATTATCGGATCACCACAGAACACTGTGGGAGCGAGCCTGCTCGCGAAGGCGTATCAGGCACCTCTGTGTCGACTGACACACCTTCGCGAGCAGGCTCGCTCCCACAATGGGGAATTGTGTCGGGCATGAAAAACCGGGCGGCTTTTGGGCCGCCCGGTCTGGGTGAAGTGGTTACAGATGCGATTCGGCGTATTCGGCCAGGATCGAACGAGGCACCCCTTGCAGGGTGATGTGCACGCCGTTAGGGAAGTCCTTGAAGCGCTCGGTCAGGTACGTCAGCCCGGAGCTGGTCGCGGACAGGTAAGGGGTGTCGATTTGCGCCAGGTTACCCAGGCACACCACTTTGGAGCCGGCACCGGCACGGGTGATGATGGTTTTCATCTGGTGCGGTGTGAGGTTCTGGCATTCGTCGATCAGGATCAGGCTCTGCTGGAAGCTGCGGCCACGGATGTAGTTGAGGGATTTGAACTGCAACGGCACTTTGCTGAGGATGTAGTCGACGCTGCCATGGGTGCTTTCGTCATCCATGTGCAAGGCTTCGAGGTTGTCGGTGATAGCGCCCAGCCAAGGCTCCATTTTTTCCGCTTCGGTGCCGGGCAGGAAGCCGATTTCCTGGTCCAGGCCTTGCACGCTGCGGGTGGCGATGATGCGGCGGTAGCGCTTGCTGACCATGGTCTGCTCGATGGCCGCGGCCAGCGCGAGGATGGTTTTACCGGAACCTGCGGCACCGGACAGGTTGACCAAGTGGATGTCCGGATCAAGCAAGGCATACAGCGCCAGGCTCTGATAGATGTCACGCGGTTTCAAACCCCAGGCTTCCTGGTGCAGCAGGGGCTCCTGGTGCAGGTCCAGGATCAGCAGTTTGTCTTCCTCGATCTCCTTGATCCAGCCGACGAAACCCTGCTCATCGATGATGAATTCGTTGATATGCACGGCTGGCAGATTGTCGATCAACTGCACCTGGTGCCAGGTGCGACCGTGGTCCTGACGGGTCTCGACCTTGCTTACCCGGTCCCAGAAGGAGCCGCTCATGTTGTGGTAGCCATTAGGCAACAGCGACACGTCGTCGACCAACTGGTCGGTGCTGTAGTCCTCGGCCGCGATCCCACAGGCACGCGCCTTGAGGCGCATGTTGATGTCTTTGGTGACCAGCACCACGGGCTTCTTCGGCTCGCGTGCGTGCAGGTCGATCAGTTGGTTGATGATCCTGTTGTCATTCAGATGCTCAGGCAGAACGATGTGGGGTTCAGCCTGCTTGCTCATCAGAATTGACAGCAATCCCTTGGGCCCGCTCTTGCCCCGCTGGATCGGCACGCCCTGCTCGACGTCCTCGGGCGAGGCATCACCCAGGGTCTTGTCGATCAGCCTGATGGCCTGGCGACATTCGGCGGCAACGCTGTGATGCCCGCTCTTGAGCTTGTCGAGTTCCTCAAGCACGGTCATTGGGATCGCGACGTGGTGTTCTTCGAAGTTAAGCAGCGCGTTTGGATCGTGAATCAATACGTTGGTATCGAGTACATAAAGGATTGGCTGGTTGGAAGAAGAGCTACGTCCGTGATCATCCATACTCGGTCACCTTTGTCAGAGCCAGTGGACGCAATACCTTGGCGGTGCTGCGCCTCGAAGTGACTACCGAATACACCTGCGGGGACTCAAGTGTTCTGCATACATGCGGGGTCTTGGAAGACGCCACCTGTGTTGCAGGTTTCGGCGGTCTGTCTTCGTAATACTCCAAAACCCATGACAGAAAAAAGCACTTTGACGCTTTTTTGAAGTTTATTTTGCAGAGTGACGAAAAGCCCTTGGCGGACTGCCATCACTTGTTTACAGTCGGAGATCAACCTGCAGCAAAACCCCCTCAAAAATCGCCACTTACCCAATGTTTCCGGGCTTTGGCCGTTTTCAGCGGAACCCTTCCTGACAGTCTTCCCAACCGATCCCGCTTTGCGCCGTTTGCGTGATCAGCCAGGGCAACGCCGTTTTCACCCCGTCCTGTTTCACATTGAAATTGATTACCCCATGGCGCCACAGCAGCATCAGGGTCAACACCCGTTGCGCACTCTGGCTGCCCTTGAGCTTGCCCGCGCCGTCCTGGGCATCGATATCCCACAAGGCGACCTGCAACCCCTGGGCTTTGAAGAAAGCGCCGGCGTCGGCGCGACGCTGGCCGTCGGGCGGGCGAAACAGGGGGACGAAGTTCTCCGGCAGTTTGTTCCTGGCCGGCTCGACGCTGCGGCGTACCGAGTCCTGCCAGTCCTGCCAATGGCTGTGGGAGCGAAACTCCCAGCCCTGCACACCGACGCACTGGTTTGACCAGTTCGCTTGCAGACTGGTCCCCGGGCGCTCGCCCAGGCGCGCCTGGAGGTCCTTGCCGAGCACGAAGAACGTGCCGCTCAGGTTGGCCTTGCGCAAGTACCCGGCGACCCAGTCGGTATTGTCCGGCACGGCATTGGCGGCGCTGTCGAACGTCAACAGGAACAGCCGGTCATGCATCGCGTCGCCATTGCGCTCATAGTCTCCAAAATGATCGACTTCACTGCTGGTTTGCGGAAACAGTGCCGCCTTGCGCAGTTGCTCATCCAGGTACTGGGTGTGGAACAGGCGACTTGGTTCGGCCCAGCGTATGTAGTAGCTGTCTTCGCTGAGCTGGAACTTGCCCGCCTGCTCGCGCAAGGTGGCCATGTCCTCGACCAGGAAACAGAAGGAGGCATCCTGGTCGCAGCTCTGTTGGGCGAAGTTGTAGTTGGCCAACAGGCGTTGCCATAGACGCTGGCGAACACGATTGACCGACTCCAGGTTGATCGTGCGCAGGCCCAGGCGTTGCGCCAGTGCCGCTTCGTCCAGGGATTCACTGGCCAGCAGCACACGGGCGAACATGAGGATTTCGGCACGCGACGCGACATCGAACAGGGTCGGGTTGTCGAGCTTTTCCGGCCAGGTGCTGCGATCCAGCGTGGCCACTTCACCTGGCGCCGCCATGACGCCGAAGCTCAGCAGCCAGGCGCTGAGCAGAAAAACGATACGCAATGGGATGTCTCCATAACCAGGCCCGGGCGGCACTATATCGCGGGAAGATCAAAAGATCGCAGCCTCGCTTCGCTCGACAGCTCCTACAGGAATGCATGTTCCGATTTCACGCCAACGCGGTCCCGTAGGAGCTGTCTCGCGAAGCGAGGCTGCGATCTTGTCCCATGACACCACCGATCACCTATCACACCCATAGCTGGAGTCAACGATGACAACCCCCTAGAATCGCCGCCACGATTAAAGGAGACGACTTCATGCTGATGGTGATTTCCCCCGCCAAGACCCTTGATTACGAAACACCGCCGGCGACCCAGCGCTTTACCCAGCCGCAGTACCTCGACCACTCCCAGGAACTGATCCAGCAATTGCGCGACCTGACCCCGGCGCAGATCAGCGAGTTGATGCACGTTTCCGACAAGATCGGCGGGCTCAACGCCGCCCGATTTGGTAGCTGGACACCCGCCTTTACCCCGGCCAACGCCAAGCAGGCTTTGCTAGCCTTCAAAGGCGACGTCTACACCGGGCTCAATGCACAAACCTTCAACGAAGCCGACTTCGACTACGCCCAGCAGCATCTACGCATGCTTTCGGGCCTGTATGGCCTGCTGCGCCCCCTGGACCTGATGCAACCGTACCGCCTGGAAATGGGCACCAAGCTGGCCAATGCCCGGGGCAAGGACCTGTATGCCTTCTGGGGTTCACGTATCAGCGAATGGTTGAACGAAGCCCTGGCCGATCAGGGCGATGACGTGCTGCTCAACCTGGCCTCCAACGAGTATTTCTCGGCGGTCAAGCGCAGCGCCTTGAAGGCACGCATCATCAACACTGACTTCAAGGACCTGAAGAACGGTCAGTTCAAAATCATCAGCTTCTACGCGAAAAAGGCCCGGGGCATGATGAGCCGCTTCATCATCGAAGAGCGCATCAACGATCCGGCAGACTTGAAAAAGTTTGACGTTGAAGGCTATCGGTACAGTGCCGAACAGTCTAAACCAGACAGTCTGGTGTTCCTGCGCGACCACACTTCAGAGTAAGCAACTGATCGGTGCACGACTTCATGAACTGTCGCGCACCGATGCCTGATCGTCCGACAATCCCCCGCCCCATTCGTCGATCCTTTGACGCCAAAAAACCAACACCCAATTTGCTAACTTTTGTTTCACTGGACGTCAGTGATTTTTTTTGTAGTGGCACTGAAAATTTTTCTCAGTAGTGGCACAAAACTACCAGACAGGACATTGAGCCAATATATAAAGGGCCAAATCGCAAGTGCTATCAATATGAGAGCAGTGCCATCTTTCTCAATATTTCAAGAAATTTCAAAATTCGCGATGGGTGGGCTGGAACTATGTCCAAATGCGTAGCTCATACCACCTGTAACGAATCTCTCAATGCGTGTACGAGATAACTTACGCAGAGAAGAGATCTACGCAGCCAAGTTGTCACATTAACTTTGGCAGACTGATCTCTGATTTGGGCAACACATTAAGGACTGGAGATACGCATATCACTATCCCTTACAAGGCCAAGGCTGCGCCCCCTATAAACGTGCTTCCCTGAGCACCCAACCGCTTGATTTACAGGCCTCGCGGCCTGGCTTTGAGCGCGCAAGACCTTTGCCCATTGTCTTCTGACTGGAAGACCGGCTGCATGGCAAGGCACATCAGAACAATAAGGCCTAGTTGCGCACACTTTGAGTGAACTGCTTAGACACTCGAAACTTTGAATGCCTGCACGCGACACTGTGGCGCCTATAAGCCGTAGTTGCCCGTGCACTATGACCGCTGAACACCCTTAACTTCGGCCAATTAATGGCTCGATGAAAACAGGCTTGATAATAGAGAGGTAATTGCGATGCGCATCAGCATATTTGGTTTGGGTTACGTTGGCGCCGTCTGTGCCGGTTGCCTGTCTGCACGGGGCCATGACGTCGTTGGCGTCGATGTTGCCAAAGACAAGATCGATATGATCAATGCCGGCAAATCGCCGATCGTTGAACCGGGCCTGGGCGAACTTCTGGCGCAGGGAATCGAGACTGGCCGTCTGCGCGGCACGACCAACTTCGCCGAGGCGATTCGCGATACCGACCTGTCGATGATTTGCGTCGGCACGCCGAGCAAGAAGAACGGCGACCTGGAACTGAACTACATCGAGGCCGTGTGCCGCGAGATTGGTTTTGTCCTGCGCGACAAGACTACCCGTCACACTATCGTGGTCCGCAGCACCGTTTTGCCGGGTACCGTGGCAAACGTTGTCATCCCGATTCTCGAAGACTGCTCCGGCAAGAAGGCCGGTGTCGATTTCGGTGTCGCGGTCAACCCTGAGTTCCTGCGCGAAAGCACCGCGATCGCCGACTACGACCAGCCGCCAATGACCGTCATCGGCGAGTTCGACAAGGCCTCGGGCGACGTCCTGCAATCGCTGTACGAAGAACTCGACGCGCCGATCATCCGCAAGGACATCGCCGTTGCCGAAATGATCAAGTACACCTGCAACGTGTGGCACGCCACCAAGGTGACCTTCGCCAACGAGATCGGCAACATCGCCAAGGCTGTCGGCGTCGATGGTCGTGAAGTGATGGACGTGGTTTGCCAGGACAAGACCCTGAACCTGTCCCAGTACTACATGCGCCCAGGCTTCGCCTTCGGCGGCTCCTGCCTGCCCAAGGACGTGCGTGCCCTGACCTACCGCGCCGGTTCCCTGGACGTCGAAGCACCGCTGCTCAACTCGCTGATGCGCAGTAACGAGTCCCAGGTGCAGAACGCCTTCGACATCGTGTCCAGCCACGACAAACGCAAAGTCGCGCTGCTGGGCCTGAGCTTCAAGGCCGGCACCGACGACCTGCGCGAAAGCCCATTGGTTGACCTGGCAGAAATGCTGATCGGCAAGGGCTACGACCTGAGCATCTACGACAGCAACGTCGAGTACGCCCGTGTCCACGGTGCGAACAAGGACTACATCGAGTCGAAGATCCCGCATGTCTCGTCCTTGCTCAATTCCGACTTCGACGCGGTGATCAACAACTCCGACGTGATCATCCTCGGCAACCGTGACGAGAAATTCCGCGCCCTGGTGCAAGACGTCCCGCACGGCAAGCAAGTGATCGACCTGGTCGGCTTCATGTCCAAGGCCACCAGCACGGATGGCCGGGCTGAAGGCATTTGCTGGTAACCGGCGGGTTGTAAGCGCTTCAAGCTGATCGCCAGCAAGCCGGCTCCTACAGATCACCGCAAATCTGTAGGAGCTGGCTTGCCAGCGATGGCGTACCTGAGATCGCCATCGCCGACAAGCCGGCTCCTACAGGGGCGCGAGACTTGCAACTGACTTTAGGATTCCGATTATGCACAGGCTAAAGAACGGCCTACTCCAGGCCGCCGGTTGGCTGTTTTATCTAAGTTTACTGATGGGCATCGCCATGGCGCTGCCTGTGTCCACGTTCGACTCCGAGTCGAAGGACTTCATTTTCCTGATCGGTATCGTCGGTATCTGGCGCTACTCGATGGGTGCCACGCACTTCCTGCGCGGCATGCTGTTCCTGTACGTGGTCTATCCGCACCTGCGGCGCAAAGTGCGCAAGCTGGGCAAGGCGGCGGACCCGTCCCACGTATTTTTGATGGTCACCAGTTTCCGTATCGACGCCCTGACCACCGCGCAGGTCTACAGCTCAGTGATCCGCGAAGCGATCGACTGCGAGTTGCCGACCACCGTGGTCTGCTCCATCGTCGAAATGTCCGATGAACTGCTGGTCAAGAGCCTGTGGAGCCGGATGAATCCGCCTGCCCGGGTGAAGCTCGACTTCGTGCGCATTCCCGGTACAGGCAAGCGCGATGGCCTGGCTTTCGGTTTCCGCGCCATCTCCCGTCACCTGCCGGACGACCGCGCCGTGGTGGCCGTGATCGATGGCGATACCGTGCTCGGCGAAGGCGTCGTGCGCAAGACCGTGCCGTGGTTCCAGCTGTTCGGCAACGTCGGTGGCCTGACCACCAACGAATTCTGCGAAGTGCGCGGCGGCTACATCATGAGCGAGTGGCACAAGCTGCGTTTCGCCCAGCGTCACATCAACATGTGCTCGATGGCCCTGTCCAAGCGCGTGCTGACCATGACCGGGCGGATGTCGGTGTTCCGTGCCACCGTGGTCACCAACCCGGAATTCATCGCCGACGTGGAAAGCGACTCGCTGCAACACTGGCGCCTGGGTCGTTTCAAGTTCCTCACCGGCGACGACAAGTCCAGCTGGTTCAGCCTGATGCGCCTGGGCTACGACACCTTCTACGTGCCTGATGCCGCGATCAACACCGTCGAGCATCCTCCGGAAAAGAGCTTCATCAAGGCCAGTCGCAAGCTGATGTTCCGCTGGTACGGCAACAACCTGCGGCAGAACTCCCGCGCACTCGGCCTGGGGGTCAAGCGCCTCGGTGCGTTCACATCCGTGGTGTTGTTCGATCAGCGCGTGTCGATGTGGACCTCGCTGCTGGGCCTGACCGTGGCGTTGATCGCCAGCTTCAAGTACGGCACCGCGTTCATCCTGGTGTACCTGCTGTGGATCGGCATCACCCGCCTGATCCTGACCCTGCTGCTGTCGTGCTCCGGCCACCGGATCGGTCCAGCCTACCCAGCGATTCTCTATTACAACCAGATCGTTGGCGCACTGGTGAAGATCTACGTGTTCTTCCGCCTCGACCAACAGTCCTGGACTCGCCAGCCCACTGCCCTGACCCGTGATCTCGCCAGCTTTCAACGTTGGTTCAACACCTGGTCGTCTCGGACCATGACCTTCTCCGCCGGCAGCATCTTTGTCGCCGTGCTGCTGATGATGGTCTGACCGCCCCCTTTTTGAATTAACCAGGAAATCGCCTTTATGAATACCGCCGTCAACGCCAACGTAGTGCACGAATCCGAAGCCCAGCGCCAACACGCCCGCGTGAAAATCCCGGCCAAGCTGCGTTTCTTCGGCCCTGACCGGACCCCGGTCGAGGCGCGAGTGATCGACCTTTCCGCCGGTGGCCTGGCCTTCAACGCCGGGCAACTGCCACTGAAAGTCGGCGACAAGTACAAGGCCCGACTGCAATTCGTCATCGACAACCTTGGCCTGGCCATGGACGTGGAATTGCAGGTACGTTCCTGCGATCGCGAGACCGGTCGCACCGGTTGCCAGTTCCAGAACCTGGAGCCGCAAGACATTTCGACCTTGCGCCACCTGATCACGTCGCACCTGGCCGGCGACATCGTCACCATCGGCGAAGTGCTGGCGACCCTGCAGCGCGACAACTTCACCAAGGCGCGCAAGAACAAGGATGGCGGTCACGGCATGAGCGCCTTCGGGCGCATGAAAGCGGTGACCTTCAGCCTGGGGATTTTTGTCGTCGGCCTGGCGGCGTTCGGCTTCATCTTCAAGTCGGTGTACGGCATGTACTTTGTCAGCCACGCCCAGGCGGGCATTGTCAGCGTGCCGGGTGTGAACATCACCATGCCCCGCGACGGCACCGTGCAGAGCCTGGTGAAAGCTGATGGCGTTGCCGCCAAAGGCGCGCCGCTGGCAACCTTCAGCACCAGCATGCTCGACGTGCTCAAAGGTCACCTGGAAGACGATCAACTGGCCCCGGCCAAGGTTGCAGAGCTCTTCGGCAAGCAAATGACGGGCACCCTGACGTCGCCTTGCGATTGCATCGTGGCCCAGCAAATGGTGTCCAACGGTCAATACGCCAGCAAGGGTGACGTGATCTTCCAGCTGGTGCCACGCAACACCGAAGCCAACGTCGAGGCGCGCTTCTCCTATCGCCAGTTCAGCGACGTATTGCCGGGCACCCCGGTGCGCTTCCAGATCGCCGGCGAAGACAAGACCCGCACCGGCAAAATCGTCAGCAGCACCAGCCTGAAAAGCGCCGACCTGTCCTCCGACATCCGCGTACTGATCCAGCCTGACGAAGCCCTGGGCAGCAACCTGGCCGGCCGTCCCGTGGAAGTTAACAGCGACCGTGGCCCTAACCTGAACTGGCTGATCGATAAAGCCATGGCTGCTGGTCTGTAACCGGAGGACATGCCTGTGACGATTCCACCAATCCTCAGAACACCAAAAGCCCTGTGGGAGCGAGCCTGCTCGCGAAGGGCTCAGCGCGGTCTGTCTGATGCACCAAGTGGTCTGCTTCGCGAGCAGGCTCGCTCCCACATGGGATCTCTGTGTGCAGTAGCATTGGCAGTCAGCCTGGCGGGTTGCGCCGGCCTGCCCGACCAACGCCTGGCCAACGAAGCGCTCAAGCGTGGCGATACCGCCACCGCGGCGGCGAACTACCAGCAACTGGCGGAGCTGGGCTACAGCGAAGCCCAGGTCGGCCTGGCCGATATTCAGGTCGACAGCCGCGACCCGGCGCAGATGAAACAGGCCGAGGCGACCTACCGCGCCGCCGCCAGCGTTTCACCGCGTGCCCAGGCACGCCTGGGTCGCCTGCTGGTGGCCAAACCTGGTTCAACCGAAGCTGAACAGCACGAAGCCGAAGGCCTGTTGAAAAAGGCCTCGGCCGCCGGTGAAGGCAACACCCTGATCCCATTGGCGATGCTGTATCTGCAATATCCGCACAGCTTCCCCAACGTCAATGCGCAACAGCAGATCAGCCAATGGCGCGCCGAAGGCAAACCGGAAGCGGGTCTGGCGCAGGTGCTGCTCTATCGCACCCAAGGCACCTACGACCAGCATCTCGATGAAGTCGAAACGGTCTGCAAAGCCGCGCTCAACACCACCGACATCTGCTACGTCGAACTGGCCACGGTCTACCAGAAACAAGGTAAACCGGAACAACAGGCCGAGCTGATCAAGCAGATGCAGGCGGCGCACAGTCGCGGCACCGTCTCCGCCCAGCGGGTGGACAGTGTGGCTCGCGTGCTCGGCGATGCGAGCCTGGGCAAGACCGACGAAAAAACCGCGCAGTCGCTGCTCGAAGAGATCGCCCCCGGCTACCCCGCTTCCTGGGTCAGCCTGGCGCAACTGCTCTATGACTTCCCGGAACTTGGCGATGTCGACCAGATGATGAAGTACCTGGACAACGGCCGCGCCGCTGACCAACCGCGCGCCGAGCTGCTGCTGGGCAAGCTCTACTACGAAGGCAAGATGGTCCCGGCCGACGCCAAGGTCGCCGAGGAACACTTCCAGAAAGCAGTCGGCCGCGAAATCGCCGCCGATTACTACCTCGGCCAGATCTATCGCCGAGGCTACCTGGGCAAGGTCTACCCGCAGAAGGCCCTCGACCACCTGCTGACCGCTGCGCGCAATGGCCAGAACAGTGCCGACTTCGCCATCGCCCAACTGTTTTCCCAAGGCAAAGGCACCAAGCCTGACCCACTCAATGCGTACGTGTTCAGCCAGCTCGCCAAGGCCCAGAACACCCCGCAAGCCACCGAGCTTGCGCAAACACTTGAAGCCCAACTGCCACCTGCGCAGCTGGCCCAGGCCCAACGCCTGTTGAAACAGGAACAGGCCGTTCGCGGCAACTTGAGCCAGAACACGCTGCAACTGCACGCCCTGCAAGAAGAAGACGGCGAGGAATCCCTATGAAGTTGAATCCATTCATGAAGGCCGGTATCGGCCTGACGTTCGCGCTGATCTGGTCCTGCCCGACACTGGCGGCGATGACAGAAGAAACCAAGAACTACGGCCTGGACGTGAAAATCACCGGCCAGTCCGAGGACGACCGTGACCTCGGCACCCAGAGTGGCGGCGACGTCAACGGCCTGGGCCTGGACTTGCGCCCTTGGGTGTATGGCGAGAGCGGCGCGTGGAGCGCGTACGCCATGGGCCAGGCCGTGACGTCAACGGACATCATCGAGACCGACACCTTGCAGGAATCCGCCAGCGATGGCACGCAGAATACCGACAACAGCGACCGCAAAACCAAGAAGAACTACCTGGCGATGCGCGAGTTCTGGGTCGGCTACAGCGGCTTCACGCCCTACCCCGGCGAGATCCTCAAACTCGGTCGCCAGCGTCTGAACAACGATGACGGTCAATGGCGTGACACCAACATCGAAGCCCTGAACTGGACCTTCGACACCACGCTGTTGCGCGCCAACGCCGGTATCGCCGAACGCTTCAGCGAGTACCGCACCGACCTCAAGGAACTGGCACCCAAGGACAAGGACCGCCTGCACGCCTACGCCGATGCCGAATACCAGTGGACACCAGGTCATTGGGCCGGCATCCGCGGTCATCACACCCACGATGACGGCAAGCTGGACTACGCGCAGCCAGGGGTTGCCAGTGATTCGCTGGACAAGAAACAGAACGGCGACATCAGTTGGCTGGGCCTGCAGGCCAACAGCGACGCCTATAACTGGCGCAACACCAACACCTTCAACTACTGGGGCAGCATCACCGGCATGAGTGGCGACCGCGATACGGTCAACCCGCTGAACGCCGATGGAACCGCCCCCGCGCAACCCAAGAGCAGCGGCAATGTCGATGGCTGGGCTACCGACCTCGGTGTACGCCTGCGCCTGGATCCGCAATGGCAGGTCGGTGCCGCCTACGCCCGTGCCAGCGCCGATTACGAACAGAACGGCCTGGAAAGCAACCGCTCGAACTACACCGGTACCCGCTCGCGGGTGCACCGTTTCGGCGAAGCCTTCCGTGGCGAAATGAACAACATGCAATCGGCCACGCTGTTCGGTTCATGGATGCTTAACGACGAATACGACGCCAGCCTGATCTACCACAAATTCTGGCGTGTCGACGGTAACAAGCCGATCACCAGCGACGGCATTGACGCGGTGCAGAACAACACCGACGACGTTACCGGCGCCGTACTGTCCAGCACCTCCCTGCCGCTCAACGATGGCGACAAAGACCTCGGCCAGGAAATGGATCTGGTAGTCACCAAGTACTTCAAGCAAGGCCTGTTGCCGGCGGCGTTGAGCCAGAAGATCGATGAACCTTCGGCCCTGGTGCGCTTCCGCGGCGGTGTGTTCAAACCGGGCGATGCCTATGGCAAAGAAGTCGATTCGTACATGCACCGCGCGTTCGTCGACGTGGTCTGGCGCTTCTGATGCACATTGCGAAGGGAGTCTCCCAGATGAATCATCAAGCCATGAAAGGCTCGATCAGCCTGTTGGCCGGCGCGTTGCTACTGGCCAGCGCGGCCAGCTTCGCCAACGCAGCGCAGGCCAATGTGGAGTCGGCGGCGCCTCAAGCAACCAAGTCGGCCACCATGGCCAAGGGACTGCAACACGCCAGGACCTACACCGTCAGCAGCGCGCCGGTCGCGCCGCTGGAGTTGGCCAAGCCGAAACTGCCGGACACCTCGGGCTACACCGCCGAGGCGATCGCCGCGAAAATCGTGCGCACAAAGGCCGGCAAGATCAGCGTGCGCCGGATGATGCAAGAGAACGCCCTGAAGGACTTCATCGGTGGCGACAACAAGATGGCCGAGTGGGTGGTGCGTCAGCACGGCATCCCACAGGCGATCTTCGTCGACGACGGCTACATGAACCTCAAGGACCTGGCCAAGAAGCTGCCCAAGCAGTACTTCAGCGAAACTTCGCCGGGCGTATTCCTGGCCAGATTGCCGATCGTCGTGGGTGAGAAAGGCATCCTGGAAATCGACCAACAGACCCAGGAACTGCGCCTGTCCCAGGAGGCCGGGTCGTTCCTGGTCAACGACGGCCAGTTGTTCGTGCGTGATACCAAGGTCACTGGCTGGAGCGAGAAGGCGAACGGCCCGGCGGCCTTCAAGTCGCCCAAGGAATTCCGCCCGTTCCTGCTGGCCTGGGGTGGCACCGAGACCTACATCGCCAACAGCAAGATGGCCAGTTTCGGCTACGCCAACAGTAAGTCCTACGGTGTGAGTATTTCCCAGTACACGCCGAACATGGCGAAGGTGCTCAAGCGTCCTGAACCGACCGGCTGGATCATTGGTTCCGAATTCTCGGACATGTGGTACGGCTTCTACTGCTACGAAACCCGCGATTTCGTGGTCAAGGGCAACACCTACAAGGACAACATCGTCTACGGCATTGACCCGCATGACCGTTCCCATGGCCTGATCATTGCCGACAACACGGTGCATGGCACGAAGAAGAAGCACGGGATCATCATTTCCCGTGAGGTCAACGACAGCTTCATCTTCAACAACCGCAGCTACGACAACAAGTTGTCGGGCATCGTGATCGACCGTAACAGCATCAACAACCTGATCGCCTACAACGAGATCTACCAGAACCACACCGACGGCATCACTCTCTACGAGAGTGGCGACAACCTGCTGTGGGGCAACAAGGTGATCAGCAACCGGCGCCATGGCATCCGCGTTCGTAACAGCGTGAACATCCGCCTCTACGAAAACATCGCCATGGCCAACGGCCTGACCGGCGTCTACGGGCACATCAAGGACCTGAGCGACACCGACCGTGACATCAAGCTCGACCCGTTCGACGCCCAGGTGTCGCTGATCGTGGTCGGCGGTGAACTGGCGGCCAACGGCAGTGGCCCGCTGTCCATCGACTCGCCGTTGAGCGTCGAGTTGTATCGCGTGTCCATGCTCGCACCGACCAAAACCAGCGGCATCAGCTTCACGGGGATCCTCGGCGAGCGCCAGGATGAAATTCTCGACCTGCTGGTGCGCCAGCAGAAAGCCGTGCTGATCGACCCTGTCGAACGCCAGACCGAAATGCAGGACTGAGGATAATTTTATGCACCCACACTTGATCAAATTACTCAGCCTGTCGGCCCTGACCGCCGGCATTCTCGCCGCCAGCGGCGGTGTGCGAGCAGACGATGCTGCCGGTAACGTAAGTCCACCGAAATTCAGCGCCGAACCGTGCTGCAGCCTGTGCCCCGCGGCCCACGATCCGAAGAACTACACCACGCGCTACCAGCAGAACTTCACCACCCTGGTGCAGGCTCAAGGCGACTGGTTGTTTCGTACCCAGGAAGACTTACGCACCGAATTCGACACCACGCCCGCCGGCTACAAGCGCATGAAGCAACTGCACGATGCGTTCAAGAGCAAAGGCGTGGAACTCGTGGTGGTTTATCAACCCACCCGTGGCCTGGTGAACCGCAACAAGTTGAACCCGGCAGAGAAAGCCAGCTTCGACTTCGACAAGGCATTGAAGAACTACAAGACCATGCTCGGCCGCTTCGCGCAGATGGGTTACGTGGTGCCGGACTTGTCGCCGCTGACCAACGAACAGCTGCCCGAGACCCTGCCCGCCCACGACTTCTACTTCCGGGGCGACCAGCACTGGACGCCTTATGGCGCGCAGCGCACGGCGAAAATCGTGGCCGAGAAGGTCAAGCAGATTCCGGCCTTCGCCGACATTCCCAAGCGTGAATTCGAGACCCACAAGTCGGGTCGCATGGGCAAGAACGGAACGTTGCATAACATGGCCGGTCAACTCTGTGGCACCAGCTATGCGGTCCAGTACATGGATCAATTCACCACCGAACCCAAGGGTGAGGCAGGTGATGGCGATCTGTTCGGTGAATCCGGCAATCCGCAGATCACCCTGGTCGGCACCAGTCACAGCGGCAAGAACTACAACTTCTCCGGTTTCCTCGAAGAGGCCATCGGCGCCGATGTGCTCAACGTAGCCTTCCCCGGCGGCGGCCTGGAAGGTTCGATGCTGCAGTACCTGGGCAGCGACGAGTTCCAGAAGACTCCACCGAAAATTCTCATCTGGGAATTCTCGCCGCTCTATCGCCTGGACCAGGAAACCATCTACCGCCAGATGATGGCGCTGCTGGACAACGGTTGCGAAGGCAAGGCTGCACAGTTGTCCGGCAGCACCACCCTGAAACCTGGCAAGAACGAACTGATGGTCAACAGCAAAAACCTGAATCTGCAAAACAGCAGTCACCAGGTCGACATCCGCTTCGCCGACACCTCGGTGAAAACCCTGCAAGCCACCCTCTGGTACATGAACGGGCGCCACGAGGACATCAAGATCGAAAAACCGGAAACTTCCGACACCGACGGGCGTTTCGCCTTCGAGTTGCGCACGGACGAAGACTGGGCATCGCAGAATCTGCTGGCCGTCGAAATCCAGGGGCCTGAAAAAGCAGGCGCCGCGCCACAGAAAGTCGAAGCGAAAGTCTGCAAACGCAACGTATTCCCGGACGCTGGGCAACGTACCGCTTCAGCCGGGCAATGAGGTCTGCTATGCGAAATCCGAACTTGAAAAAACTGTTGGCGCCGACGCTTTTGAGCCTGGCGATGTTCGCCGGCGCAACTCAAGCCGCGGCGCCATTGCGTCCGCCGCAGGGTTACTTCGCGCCCATCGAGAAAGTCAAAGCCGGCGACAAGAGCGAAGACTGTGATGCGATGCCGACACCGTACACCGGCTCGCTGCAATTTCGCAGCAAGTACGAAGGCTCGGACAAAGCGCGTTCAACGCTGAACGTGCAATCGGAAAAAGCCTTTCGTGACAGCACCGCCGACATCACCAAGATCGAGCGCGGTACCAGCAAGCGCGTCATGCAGTTCATGCGCGATGGTCGTCCGGAACAGCTGGAATGCACGTTGAACTGGTTGACTGCATGGGCCAAGGCGGATGCCTTGATGTCCAAGGACTTCAACCACACCGGCAAGTCGATGCGCAAATGGGCATTGGGCAGCATGGCGTCTTCGTACATCCGCCTGAAATTCTCCGACTCCCGTCCGCTGGCCAACCATCAGCAGGAGTCGCAGCTGATTGAGGCCTGGTTCAGCAAGATGGCCGATCAGGTGGTCAGCGACTGGGACAACCTGCCGCTGGAAAAAACCAACAACCACTCGTACTGGGCAGCCTGGTCGGTGATGGCAACGTCCGTCGCCACCAACCGCCGCGACCTGTTCGACTGGGCCGTCAAGGAATACAAGGTCGGCGTCAATCAGGTCGACGCCCAGGGATTCTTGCCCAACGAACTCAAGCGCCAGCAACGGGCGCTGGCCTATCACAACTACGCCCTGCCGCCGCTGGCGATGATCGCCAGTTTCGCCCAGGTCAATGGCGTGGATCTGCGCCAGGAAAACAACAGCGCGCTCAAGCGCCTGGGTGATCGCGTGCTGGCCGGGGTGAAAGATCCTGACGAGTTCGAAGAAAAGAACGGCAAGGAACAGGACATGACCGACCTGAAGGTCGACTCGAAATTCGCCTGGCTCGAACCGTTCTGCACGCTCTACACCTGCTCGCCGGATGTGCTGGAGAAGAAGCACAAGATGCAACCGTTCAAGACCTTCCGCCTCGGCGGTGACCTGACCAAGGTCTATGACCCGGCGAACGAGAAGGGTAACAAAGGCAGTTGAGTCAACGCTGATCGTTCCCACGCTCTGCGTGGGAATGCAGCCCGTGACGCTCCGCGTCACATGCCGAAGCGGACGCAGAGCGTCCATTGAGGCATTCCCACGCAGAGCGTGGGAACGATCATGTATCTCTCCGGATTTTGCGGGGGGTTTGGGGGGGCCGTTGGCCCTTGAATGTAGTTTCAGACAAGGAGAGATCGGGATGGTGTTTTCATCCAACGTGTTCCTGTTTTTGTTCTTGCCGATCTTTCTCGGCTTGTACTACTTGAGCGGGCAACGCTATCGCAATTTGCTGCTGCTGATTGCCAGCTATATGTTCTACGCCTGGTGGCGTGTGGACTTCCTCGCACTGTTCGCGGCGGTCACGCTGTGGAACTACTGGATCGGCCTGAAAGTCGGTGCCGCCGGCGTCAGGACCAAACCGGCGCAGCGCTGGCTGCTGCTGGGCGTTGCCGTCGACCTGTGTATCCTCGGCTACTTCAAGTACGCCAACTTCGGCGTCGACAGCATCAACGCCATGATGACCTCGGTCGGTCTTGAGCCATTCATCCTGACCCACGTGCTGCTGCCGATCGGTATCTCGTTCTACATCTTCGAGTCCATCAGCTACATCATCGACGTCTACCGTGGTGATACCCCGGCGACTCGCAACCTGATCGACTTCGCAGCGTTCGTGGCGATCTTCCCGCACCTGATCGCCGGTCCCGTGTTGCGTTTTCGCGACCTGGCCGACCAGTTCAACAACCGCACCCATACCCTCGACAAGTTCTCCGAGGGCTGCACGCGGTTCATGCAGGGTTTCATCAAGAAGGTCTTCATCGCCGACACCCTCGCGGTGGTGGCTGACCATTGCTTCGCCCTGCAAAACCCGACCACGGGTGATGCCTGGCTCGGCGCCCTCGCCTACACCGCGCAGTTGTACTTCGACTTCTCCGGCTACAGCGACATGGCCATCGGCCTGGGCTTGATGATGGGTTTCCGCTTCATGGAAAACTTCAAGCAGCCGTACATCAGCCAGTCAATCACCGAGTTCTGGCGCCGCTGGCACATCAGCCTGTCGACCTGGCTGCGTGACTACCTGTACATCACCCTGGGCGGTAACCGCAAAGGCACGCTGACCACCTATCGCAACCTGTTCCTGACCATGCTGCTCGGTGGCCTGTGGCACGGTGCGAACATCACCTACATCGTCTGGGGTGCGTGGCACGGCATGTGGCTGGCGATCGAGAAAGCCATCGGCCTGAACACTTCGCCGCGCAGCTTCAACCCGATCCGCTGGGCACTGACCTTCCTGCTGGTGGTGATGGGCTGGGTGATCTTCCGTGCGGAAAACCTGCACGTGGCCGGTCGCATGTACGGCGCCATGTTCAGCTTCGGCGAATGGTCGCTGTCGGAACTCAACCAGGCCAGCCTCACCGGCTTGCAGATCGCAACCCTGATCGTGGCCTACGTAACCCTGGCGTTCTTCGGCCTGCGTGATTTCTACAGCAATCAGCCACCGGTCAAGACCAAGCCTGCGGTGAACGTCGATGCAGACGGTCCGGCCGCCGCAACAGCCGGCACGATCAAAGCCGTGCCTGGGGATAACCCGGCGAGCATCCACCAGCCTGGCTACACCGTCGGCGTCGAAGCCCAGGTGCAACCGGCCTACTGGACTGCTGACTGGTCACGCTACGCAATGCGTGCCCTGGTGCTGCTGCTGTTCATCGCCTCGATTCTCAAACTCTCGGCGCAAAGCTTCTCGCCGTTCCTTTACTTCCAGTTCTGAGGGATCTGACCATGACCCGCTCATTACGCATCTTCTACATCGCCCTGTTCCTGGTGACGCTGCTGGCCCTGGGCCTGTGGTCGGTCCGCAGCTTCCTCGGCTTCAGCACCAACGCCGATGCGACAGTGCTCAACGGCCGCTGGACCAAGGCCGTGGAGACGCACTACGACGAGGAATTCCCGATCAAGCGCCTGGGCACCAACCTCTGGGCCGCGCTGGATTTCAAACTGTTCAACGAAGGTCGTCCTGGCGTTGTGCTCGGTCGCGACCAGTGGCTGTACAGCGATGAAGAATTCCATCCGGTCGTCAACGAAGAGCTGAACCTGCAAGGCAACTACGCGCTGGTCGAAGGCGTGCGTCAAACCCTGAAGGACAAAGGCGTGAAACTGGTGATGGCGGTGGTTCCGGCCAAGGTGCGCCTGTACCCGGAACACCTGGGTGAGGCGAAACCGGCCAGCATCCACGCCAACCTTTACCAGGACTTCCACAAGCGCCTGGCCGCTAACCGCATCCTTGCCCCTGATTTGCTGGGCCCCTTGCAAGCGGCCAAAAACGACGGCAAGCAAGTGTTCCTGCGCACCGACACCCACTGGACTCCGGAAGGCGCCGAGGTTGCCGCCGATCGCCTGGCCAAGACCATTGCCGACAAGTACCCGCTGAGCGGCGAACCGCAAGACTTCGTCACCGAGCCTGCGGAAAAAATCACCCACAAAGGCGACCTGCGCCTGTTCCTGCCGCTGGACCCGCTGTTCGAAAACCTGATGCCGGCGCAAGAGCCTTTGCAGAAGCGCAACACCGTTGCCGCGCAAGACCAGCCGGCTGGTGACGATGCCCTGTTCGCCAACACCGAAGTACCGGTTGCGCTGATCGGCACCAGCTACAGCGCCAACCCGAACTGGAACTTCGTCGGCGCGCTGAAACAAGCCCTGCGCAGCGACGTGGTCAGTTACGCCGAAGACGGCCACGGCCCGATCCTGCCGATGCTCAGCTACCTCAAGAGCGACGCATTCAAGAACAGCCCGCCACAAGTGCTGATCTGGGAGTTTCCTGAACGTTATCTGCCTGTGAACAACGAAATCGGCGACGCCGACCCGCAGTGGGTCGCAGAGCTTAAACAAGCCGGTGCCCGCCAACAAAACGTAGCCGCAAACACTAAATCCGAGACGCCCGACCGGGCGCAAAACTGAAAGAGAGAGGTACTACCATGACTTTCAAGACTACTCCTCGCCGTCTCGCCAAGACTTTTGCTCTGGTTGCTGGTATGAGCGTGCTTTCGATGCAAGCGTTCGCCGCTGGCGACGCCGCGCTGTACGGCCCGACCGCACCAAAAGGCTCGTCCTTCGTGCGCATCTACAATGCCAGTAACGCCGAAGTCAGCGCCACCGTCGGCAGCACCAACCTGAGCGATGTCGCGCCACTGTCCAGCAGCGACTTCAGCTTCATGCCGGGCGGTGACTACAGCGCCAAGGTCGGCAGCCAGACGCTGCCGGTGAAACTGGCCGGCGACCACTATTACACCCTGGTCAACAACGCCAGCGGCGCCCCGCAACTGATCGAAGAGCCGCCGTTCCGGAACAAGCAGAAATCCCTGGTACGCGTGCAGAACCTCAGCGACAAGGCGCTGACCCTGAAAACCGCCGACGGCAAGACCGACGTGGTCCCGAACGTGGCCGCCAAGGGCCGTGGCGAGCGTGAAATCAACCCGGTGAAGGTCAGCCTGGCGCTATACGATGGCGCAACGAAAGTTGGCGACGTGAAGCCAGTCGCCCTGGAACGCGGTGAAGCCGCGGTGCTGTACGTCACCGGCAGCGGCAGCAGCCTGTCGCCGGTCTGGGTAAAACGCCCGGTATCGACGCGCTAATCATTTTTTCCAGAGGATGAAACACAGTCCCCTGTAGGAGCTGCCGCAGGCTGCGATCTTTTGATCTTCAATGATTTTCAAGAACGTCAAAGATCAAAAGATCGCAGCCTTCGGCAGCTCCTACCCAGGACAGTCAGCCTTTGGACACGGAACAAGAACAAGAGTGAAACGACACAGCGTTCGTAGCTCTAACCAAACGATTTTCAAGGAGTAACAAACATGATTCCGGTGATCTTGTCAGGTGGTAGTGGCTCACGTCTTTGGCCGCTTTCCCGTAAGCAATTCCCGAAACAATTCCTGGCCCTGACCGGCGAGCACACCCTGTTCCAGCAAACCCTGGAACGCCTGGTGTTCGACGGTATGGACACACCGATCGTGGTCTGCAACAAGGACCATCGCTTCATCGTCAACGAGCAACTGGCCGCTCGCAAACTGGAAACCCAGCGCATCCTGATGGAACCGTTCGGCCGCAACACTGCGCCGGCCGTGGCCCTGACCGCGATGATGCTGGTCAACGAAGGTCGCGACGAGCTGATGCTGGTACTGCCGGCCGACCACGTGCTGGAAGACCAGAAAGCCCTGCAACGCGCCCTGGCGTTGGCCACCGTCGCCGCCGAAAACGGCGAAATGGTGCTGTTCGGCGTACCGGCCACCAAACCGGAAACCGGTTATGGCTACATCAAGTCGACCAACGATTCGCTGCTGCCCGAAGGCGTCAGCCGCGTTTCGCACTTCGTCGAAAAACCGGACGTCAAACGCGCCACCGAATATGTCCAGTCCGGCGGTTACTTCTGGAACAGCGGCATGTTCCTGTTCCGCGCCAGCCGCTTCCTCGAAGAGCTGAAGAAACACGACCCGGATATCTATGACACCTGCCTGTTGACCCTGGAGCGCAGCGCTCAAGACGCCGACACCGTCAGCATCGACGAAGCCACGTTCGCCTGCTGCCCGGACAATTCCATCGACTATTCGGTGATGGAAAAGACCCAGCGCGCCTGCGTCGTGCCATTGACTGCAGGCTGGAGTGATGTCGGCTGCTGGTCGTCGTTGTGGGAAGTGAACGCAAAAGATGCCAATGGCAACGTCACCAAAGGCGACGTGGTGATCCAGGACAGCAAGAATTGCATGATCCACGGCAACGGCAAGCTGGTCTCGGTGATCGGCCTGGAAAACATCGTCGTGGTCGAGACCAAGGACGCCATGATGATTGTCCACAAGGACAAGGTCCAGGGCGTCAAGCAGATGGTCAACACCCTCAACGAACAGGGCCGCAGCGAAACCCAGAACCACTGCGAAGTCTATCGTCCATGGGGCTCCTACGACTCGGTGGACATGGGCGGGCGCTTCCAGGTCAAGCACATCTCGGTCAAGCCGGGCGCGTGCCTGTCGCTGCAGATGCACCACCACCGCGCCGAGCACTGGATCGTTGTCAGCGGCACGGCTGAAGTGACCTGCGATGAGAATGTGTTCCTGTTGACGGAAAACCAGTCGACCTACATTCCGATCGCTTCGGTTCACCGTTTGCGCAACCCGGGCAAGATTCCGCTTGAGATCATCGAAGTGCAATCGGGCAGCTATCTGGGCGAAGACGATATCCAGCGCTTTGAAGATATCTACGGTCGCACCGCGCCGATCGAGAGTGGCGTTTCGGTAAAGACCATCGCGCAGTAAGCGAGCGCTGAAATAAAAGCCCCCGCCCGGTTCACTGCGTCCCCTATCCGCAGTGAGTTGGGCGGGGGCTTTTTTTTCCGGGGTTTTGTGTTGTCAGACCTGGCCCCTTCGCGAGCAGGCTCGCTCCCACAGGGTTTTGAGTCGGTCACAAACTTTGTGGTCAACTCCGGTCCACTGTGGGAGCGAGCCTGCTCGCGAAGGGGCCAGCACATCCACCGCAAATCTCACCCATCGCCAACCTCCCCCACGCTTAGGTAGGATGACCCTCTATCCCCCCGAGGTTTGCGCATCATGTTCATCGGTGTCCTGCTGGTCATCACCTGGCTGATCCTGTTGCTGCGCTATCCGGCCAAGGCCTTGCCGGTGTCCATGGCGGCTGCCTTGGGCCTGGGCATCGTCGCTACCTGGGTCATCTGGATGGACCACCGCGAGCTCAAGCAACTGGAGCGCCTGGAATTGCGCATCAGCTACGCACCGCAACACTGCCCGGCAGACCGACCGCTGCAACTGACCCTGAACAACGGCAACGATGTACCGCTGACCGAATTGCGCTGGCGTGTTGCCGCTTATGCACCGGGCGACACGGTCAATCTCGCCGACAATCAGTACACCGCCCCACGCTACCGCGGACCTGGCGAATTGCAGGCCGGTGGCAACTGGGAAGACTGCTTGCCGCTGCCGCCCCTGCGGCCCGGCTATCGCCCGGAAACTTTGGAGTTTCGCGCCGAGCGTTTGCAGGGTAGTTTCTCGGACTGACCTCACCTTACCTTTCCGCACAAGGACCGCGCCATGCCCGTTGCGTTGATTACCGGATGTTCCAGCGGCATCGGCCGCGCCCTCGCCGATGCGTTCAAGGCTGCTGGCTACGAAGTCTGGGCCAGCGCCCGCAAGGCTGAAGATGTCGCAGCGCTGACCGCGGCCGGTTTTATCGCCGTGCAACTGGACGTCAACGATGGCCAGGCACTCGAACAGTTGAGCGAACGCATCAACCAGCAACATGGCGGCCTCGATGTGCTGGTCAACAACGCCGGCTACGGCGCCATGGGGCCGTTGCTCGATGGCGGTGTGCAGGCGATGCAGCGTCAGTTCGAAACCAACGTGTTCGCCATCGTTGGCGTGACCCGTGCGTTGTTTCCCGTGTTGCGACGGGCCAAAGGCATCGTGGTGAACATCGGCAGCGTTTCGGGGGTGCTGGTCACGCCGTTTGCAGGTGCTTACTGCGCGTCCAAAGCCGCGGTGCATGCCCTGAGCGATGCCTTGCGCATGGAACTGGCACCCTTTGGGGTGCGGGTCATGGAAGTCCAGCCCGGTGCCATCGCCTCCAGTTTCGCCAAGAATGCCGGCCACGAAGCCGAGCAGTTGATCAGCGAACAATCGCCGTGGTTCCCGTTGCGCGAAGGTATCCGGGCACGGGCCAAGGCCTCCCAGGACAACCCGACACCGGCCAGTGAGTTTGCCGCCGGATTGCTCAAGGCCGTGCAGCAGAGCAAGCCACCGCGCCTGCTTCGATTGGGCAATGGCAGCCGGGCATTGCCGTTGATGGCAGGGTTGTTGCCCAAGGGCTTGCTGGAGTCGGCGTTGATGAAGCGGTTCGGCTTGCGCGGGCAGCTCTGAGCCCGGGTCGACACCTTCGCGGGCAAGCCCTGTGCATGACCTCTGGGAGCGAGCCTGCTCGCGAAGGCGCCAAAACAGACTCCACAGAATTCAAGGAATCAAACATGACCGACTACAACGAATACTTCGACGAAGTGATCCAGGCGCACGTCGCCATCGAACAATGGCTGGCCAAGGAACGCGACCCGGCCGAACTCGAACAATTACTAAGGCGTTTTTCGCCACAGTTTTCCATGGTCTCGCCGTTGGGCCGGGTGCTGGATTTCGATGCGTTGAACGAGTTGTTCCTGATGGCCGCAGGCAAGAAGCTTGGGTTGCGCATCGAACTTGGCGAGTTGAGCGGCATTGCCTTGCACAACGGCGGCGCAATCGTGAGTTACCGAGAACAACAGACCGATGCCACCGGCCTGCATTCCGATCGCCGCTCGACCGTGGTGTTCGAGAAGGTAGAAGGCAAGATTCTTTGGCGGCATCTGCATGAGACGTTTTGTTGAAACCTACAATGCGTTGACAACCACCGTACAGGTAATCCCCGCCGCCAACAGCACGCCCTCCGGCACTTCATCGATGTGAATCCGCACCGGCACGCGCTGCGCCAGGCGCACCCAGTTGAAGGTCGGATTCACGTCGGCAACCAGCTCGCGACTTTCCGGATTGTCGCGGTCGTAGATGCCTCGCGAGATGCTTTCCACATGGCCCTTGAGCACTTCACCGCTCATCAGTTGCATGTCGGCCTTATCGCCCACGCGCACGTGGGGCAGTTTGGTTTCTTCGAAGAAGCCGTAGACCCAGAACGAGTTCATGTCGACCACGGCCATCTTCGCTTCGCCGATGCGCGCGTAATCGCCGCGATGCACATTCAGGTTGGTCACGTAGCCGTCGACGGCTGCACGCACTTCAGTGCGCTTGAGGTTGAGTTCGGCGGCTTCCAGTTGGGCCTGGGCGTGCTGGTAGTCGGCCAGGGCCGAGTCGGCGAGGTTGCTGGCGTCGTCGCGGTTTTCCCTGGAGATCACCAGGTTGTCCATATCGGCGCGGCGATGGGCATTGACCTTGCGCATCTCCCAGGTGGCCTTGCGCGACGCCACCAATGACTGCGCCTGCTTGACCGCGAGGCGGTAGTGCTCGGGGTCGATCTGCATCAGCAAGTCGCCCTTCTTCACCAACTGGTTATCGCGCACGGGCACGTTCACTACTTCGCCCGTGACATCGGCGGCAACGTTGATGATGTCGGCGCGCACCCGGCCATCGCGGGTCCAGGGGGTGTTCATGTAGTGCTCCCACAGGGAGCGACCGATCCATATCGCGAGGGCCAGCACCAACAAGGTCGCGAGTAGGCTGAAAAGCTTTTTCATCAGGGCATTCTCAGTGGTAGAGAGTCAACGGTAGACAGTCAGCGCCAGGGCGCCGAACAGACAGGTAAAGAGGCTCAGGCGCAGCAGCGCCGGGTGCCAGAAGAAGCGGTACAGGTCAAAGCCGGACAAAAATCGGTCCAGTGCCCAGGCCAACGCCGCCGCGATGAAAAACATCAGGGTCATGGTCGGCATGTACACGCCGTGGAAGGCGATTTCACGAGGCATGTTCAAGTCCTTTGGGCTTGGTATTGGCGTAGGCGGTGAGCGGTGATTGCGGGTCGAGCAACGAGGTGCGGATAAAGTGCAGGTAGCTCTTGACCCGGCGCAGCGCCGACGTGTCGAAGTGCGGGGCAAAGGGTTCGTCGGTAGCTTGTACGCGGCTGATGGCGTGATCGACGGCGATCAGGGCGCGCTCCAGATTGCTCTGGCCCGGTTGCAGGAACAGCCGCACCAGCGAACGGCCCATCACACGGATCGACTGGCGCCATGGCTGGGACTCGGCGTACGCCGGATGCACCGGCAGGATCGCCTGCTCCTTGCGCAACTCGATGATGGCGTGCCCGACCTCCAGTACCACGAACATCCAGCGCAGCAGATCGCGCTGGACCTGTGGCTGCCCCGCCGCGAAGCCGTAGGCCTGATGCACCAGGTCGCGGGTGCGGCTTTCGAAACGCGACGCCAGCCCCTTGAGCTTGCCGCTGATGGCGTAGACCACCTGGCCACGCAAGTCCTGCTCCAGGCGCCGCCACAGCCAGCGACTGTTCGGCGGCAGAATGATCGCGCCGGCCGCCGCGCACACCAGCATGCCAAGCACCATGGCGATGTAGTCGTTGATGAAGGTGTACGGGTTGTAGACCGTGAGGTTGTCCGGCACCGAACCGGTGCTGAAGAAGATCAGCAAGCCGAGGCCGACACCGGCATATTGCGGCCGCGAGCTCAGGAATGAACCGAGCACGATCACCGGTGCGAGCATCACACACAGCAACGGGAAGCCGTCGATCCAGGGGAAGATAAAAAACATCTCGACGAAACCGATCAGCGCCCCGAGAAACGTCCCGCAGGCCATCTGGAACGCCATGCGCTTGGGGTTCGGCGTGGCGGCGGACAAGCCGACGGTGGCGGCGGCGATCAATGTCATGGTCGCCCCGCTCGGCCATGCCGTCGCCACCCAATAACTGCCCAGCACCACCAGGATGAATGCGGCCCGAATCCCCGAGGCGGCCGACACCAGCCAGTTGGTTTGAGGTGTGAACGGTTCGTCCCAGCGCTCGCGTTCATGGCTGTGATCGGCCAGGGATGCGTGGGTCTGTGCATAACTGTGCAAGTCGTCGACGAAGCGATAGAGCAATTCGTACGCCGTGTGGAAGTCCAGCAGCTCGGCATCGCTCGGACCGCTCTCCTGGAAGATCGCGCGCAGGCTTCGTACCCGCGCCGGCAAACCGGCCTTGTAGGCTGTCAGCGCAGTGACCAGGCGCGCCGCGTCGGCACTGGTCAGCGCACGGCCGCTAAAGCCATCGAGCAGTTCGGCGAGGTCTTGCAAGCCTGGTTTGATGGCCGCCACGGCGTGATCGGTGTCACTGCTGCGCAGGCGTTCGAGCAACTGGTGCAAGGCGTTGAAACGCGTGGTGATCCCCATGAACTCGCTGTTCAAGCGGCTGAGCCGACCGTTGCGCCGACGCATGTGCGGGTCTTCGAACACGGTGACGCTGCGCAGCCCTTCCAGGCCCACCGCTTCGGCGATGAAGCGCACGTTACCGGCCTCGAAGGCCTCGCGCTGACTGCGACCGCGCAAACCATCGGTGACGAACAGGGCAAATACCCCGAAGCGCTGATACAAGGCATTGCGCATCGCGGCACTGGCGGTTTGCGGCAAGATCGCGGCGCTGACCAGGGTCGCGCAGAGAATCCCCAGGGAGATTTCCAGCACCCGCCAGACCGCCGCCATGAACGCACCGTCTGGATGGGCCAGCGCTGGCAACCCGACCATCGCGGCGGTGTAGCCGGCCAACACAAAGCCGTAGGCGCGGAAGTTGCGGCAACGCGCCGCGCCGGCCGAGCAGATACCCACCCAGATCGCCAGCGAACCGAGGAACAGTTCGGTGTTCTGCGCAAACAGGGCGATCAACGCCACCATCACCGTCGAACCGGCCAAGGTGCCCAGAAAGCGATAGAAACTCTTGGCGAACACCTGGCCGCTTTGCGGCTGCATGACGATGAACACGGTGATCATCGCCGTTCGCGGCTGCGGCAATTCCAGGCGCATGGCCAGCCACAGGGTCAGGAAGGCTGCGATCAATACCTTGAAAATGTAGACCCAGGTCACGCCGTCGCTGCGTGCCCAGTCGAAGAAACCCCGGCGCCATTCAAGGGAGTACAGCCAGCGCAAGGGTGCGGGCAAGGGCGTCATCAGATCCTGCTCATTGGATAAAAGGTCAGACTCAGTACCTGTGGGAGCGAGCCTGCTCGCGAAAGCGGTGTGTCAGGCGACAACTTCTTTGACTGACAAGGCCTCTTCGCGAGCAGGCTCGCTCCCACTGGGGTTATGTTCAACGCAAAAGGACCGGGGTTTTCGGTGCAGCGGTCTGGCTGTCTTTCGGCACATCGTTGCCTGCACCGAGCCCGCCGCCCAACGCCGTCACCAACTCGGCATGGGCGCTGAGGCGCGCTGCCTGCACCTGCTGCTGCACCTGCTGCTGCTTGAACAACAGCGTCTGCGCATTGAGCACGTTGAGGTAATCGGTGAGCCCGCGCTGATAAGCGATCGTCGCGATGTCATAGGTTCTCTGTGCAGTGGCAACCGACTCGGCGGCGAAGGCCTGCTGCTTGTCCATGGACTCGCGACGAATCAACTGGTCAGAGATGTTCTTCAGGGCATTGACCAGGGTCTGGTTGTACTTGGCCACGGCAATGTCATAACCCGCCGAAGCCTCGCCCAGCTCCGCGCGCAAACGGCCGCCGTCGAAGATCGGCAGGGATATCGCCGGGCCGACGCTGTAGTTGAGCTTCCTGCCGGTCAGGAACTCCAGCGCCCCGCCACCGGTGGCCATGTAGCCCAGGCTGCCGACCAGATCGACGTTGGGATAGAAGCCTGCATGCGCCACGTCGATGCCCCGTGCTTGCGCCGCCACTTGCCAGCGGCTGGCGACAACGTCCGGACGTTGCCCGAGCAACTGCGCCGGCAACGACGACGGCAGTTTGAGCGCTGCACCCAGTGACAGGGTCGGCCGTTGCAATTGCGCCCCCTGCCCCGGCCCAAAGCCTGCGAGTGCGGCCAGTTGGTTACGGCTCAGGGCGATTTCCTCGTCCAGAGCATCGATCTGGCGATGGGTTTCCGGCAGGGGCGTCTCGGCCTGGCTGACTTCGAAATGGGTCCCGATGCCGCCGTTCAGGCGCTTGTGCGCCAGATCCAGGATTTGCTGTTGTTGCTTCAATGTCGCTTCGACGATGTCCCGCTGCGCGTAATGCAACGAGAGCTCGATGTAGACGCGCACGATGTTGTTCTGTAATTCGAGCTGCGCCTGACGCGCTTCGGCGACGGTCATGTGGGCCATGTCCACGGCGCGCTCGGTGGCATTGCTTTCACGACCCCAGAGGTCGAGGGCGTAACTGAAGCCCAGCGCGGCGTTGTTGTCCCAGGTCGTGCTGTTGGCCAGATCGCCGGGGCCGTAGAACTGATCGGTGGGCCAGTTGTGGCGCTTGAGGGTGGATTGGCCGTTGATCTGCAACGACTCGGCCGACTCGGCCACACCGGCGATGGAATTGGCCTGACGCACCCGCGCGGCGGCCATGGCCATGGTCGGGCTGCCTTGCACGGCGAGGTCGATCCAGCGATTCAGTTGCGGATCGCCATAAGCCTGCCACCATTGAGCGGTGGGCCAATGCGCATCCTGCGCGGCGCTCTGGATGGCTTCGTCGGTGGCCAGCGAATCAGCCTCCAGCGCCTTGCCCTGCGGGGCGATACCTCCGGTTCCGATGCAGCCGCTGATTACCAGGGTTAAAGCCAGAATACTGAGGGGTTGAAGCGCTCTGCTGATGCGACGCGGCACTGCTGAAAATTCCTGAGGTGGGGAACATAGGAGGGACGGCGCAATTCTAGGGGTGGGTTTTCAACGCGATAAGCTGGGATTCCTGTGAATCTTTGTTACCGTTAACGCGATAATCCCTTTGTAGGGGTCTCCGCCCCTGAAACTTCGTGTCACAATTTGCCATCGAACCCGAGAGCACCCCATGGACACATTGCAAAACATGCGCGCCTTCAGTTACGTGGCCGAGGCCGGCAGCTTCACCGCCGCCGCGGTGCAACTGGACACCACCACGGCCAACGTCTCGCGCGCGGTCTCCAACCTGGAAGCCCACCTGCAAACCCGTCTGCTCAACCGAACGACACGACGCATCGCCCTGACGGAAGCCGGCAAGCGCTATTTGCTGCGCTGTGAGCAGATTTTGACGTACGTGGAAGAAGCCGAAGCCGAAGCCAGCGATGCCCACGCGCGCCCGGCCGGGCAGCTCAAGGTGCACACCATGACCGGCATCGGCCAGCACTTCGTGATCGACGCCATCGCCCGCTATCGCAAGACCCACCCGGACGTGACCTTCGACCTGACCATGGCCAACCGCGTGCCGGACCTGCTGGACGAGGGCTACGACGTGTCCATCGTGCTCGCCAGCGAACTGCCGGATTCGGGCTTCGTTTCCCAGCGCCTGGGAATCACCTACAGCATCGTTTGCGCGTCGCCGGCCTACGTTAAAGCCAACGGTTGCGCGCAAAAACCCAGCGACCTGCTGAACCACGCGTGCCTGCGCCTGGTGAGCCCGGTCATCCCCCTGGAAAAATGGGCCTTCGACGGTCCCGACGGGCAGGAAATGGTCACCATCAACAGCTCGCCGTTTCTGGTGAACTCGGCCGATGCGATGAAAACCGCGATCACAAGTGGCATGGGCGTCGGTGTACTGCCGCTGTACGCCGCGATCGACGGTTTGCGTAACGGCACGCTGGTGCGGGTGATGCCCAAGTACCGCTCGCAGGAGCTGAACCTGTACGCGATCTATCCGTCGCGGCAGTACCTGGATGCGAAGATCAAGACTTGGGTGGAGTACCTGCGCGGGTCGTTGCCGGAGCTGCTGGCGGCGCATCAGGCGGAATTGGCGGCGTATGAATTGAGCGGCAGTCTCGCCGGGGCGCGAGTGGCAAACTGAGACGTACTTGAACGAATGGCGATTAAAAACCCGGATCTGGTCCGTAAAGCTGCTGTTCACTTAAGCATGGGGTTGTATTTAAGGACTGGATTGGGGGGATATCCATTGCTGCGGTAACGGCCGCTTATGGTTTCGCCCTTACGGCGAGTCCCTTTTTCAAACGCCGGAGTGCCGGCCCAGCAAAAAGGAACCAAAAGGCTTTGCCCCACCACTCGGTGCCTAGCTAGGGCTCGGCATGCCAGAACGAAGGCATTGCTCCGTGGGTCGCCGCGATGGGCCATNNCAAATCCAAAGCAAAGCGAGGCGGCCTTACAGCCGACCTGATCTTTGCGGATACCCCCAGCCCCCTGTAGGAGCCAGCGGTGCGGCGATCCGACTTGCCGGCGAACCAGGCGCCGCGGTGTATCTGTTGTACCGCGTTATCGTTCTTTGCCGGCAGGCCTGGCTCCTACAGGAGGAACACGTACGGCTCCCGATCAGGTCGGCTGTAAGGCCGCCTCGCTTTTGCGTTTGATTTCGCTTTTGATTTTCTTGCCCCATCGTGAGGCCGAGTGGAGGTTCTGCGCAGTGGGTAAACCGGCAGGGATGCCGGTTTAGCCGCGCTGG